>ERZ780185.45-NODE-45-length-79838-cov-2.885251_pt1 | contig 79838 bp, 66 predicted proteins | sample MGYA00511365_ERZ780185 | MGnify/ENA primary metagenome ERZ780185 (study PRJEB29588, sample SAMEA2151606) | human gut metagenome | biome: human gut; feature: human-associated habitat; material: faeces | place: Denmark | collected 2008/2010 ...
TAAACTATGGCACCAACATATCCGCCTGCAGTAATGAGATGTTGTTTGCTGTTATCGTTATTTGCAAATGTTATATTAGGATTTGTTACCTTGACATTATCAATGATATTATCTCCACCGAACACAACGCCCATAACACCGCCATAATACTCCGTCTTTCCGGTACTATAGTTTAATTTATAATTATTGTTTTTTGAAAGCGTTACTTCTTTGGTATATTTTATATTGATATCTTTTACAACACTTCCGCTGCTGAACCTGATGAGAGGGCTTGCAGAATTATTGGTGATAGTTGGATATGTTCCGTCGGATTTCTTCTGTCCAACAATAACGCCCCTGAAAACGTAACTGTTTGATGTTCCGCCAAGACCTGCAAAAGAACTGCCAAGAACTATATCATCATTTATCTTGTAATAAGCCTCGCAAAGATATTTGATCATGTTATCTTTTGAAACTTTTTCCTTTCCGCTTACGAAATTGCCTGCTCCATCATAAGTATAAGTTTTATGATTAGTGCCTTTGCAAAAAGCACTATTAGCATTAACAGTCGATTTATCGGCAGAAACATTTGCATTATAGTTTACTTCCCAGCCATTTGTAGGTGCGGCTGTACTGATAACTCGTGCGACCTCTGCAAGTGTGGAAGCGTCAAGGATATATGGATCAGAGTATGTTCCGCAACCCTCGTCCAAATATGGTCGCTCAAGGTTTACGTCTATCTCATCATAGTTTTGGGTGGTATCATACGATTTAGCAACATATGGCTTGTAACTAGCAAAGCTATATTCCTCTGTTGCGTTATTTTTGACAGGGGAAGTATACCTGTCATCTCTACTCCAATCGCCATGATACTTATTCTGCCTGCTCACATCATCTACACGATTCTTTATGGTGTCAGACACTTCTTTTCCGTAGGTTACATTATGCTTAATATTGCCAGCTGAGTCTGTACCCCAATCGTCGTCTCATTTATAATTGTATATTGCAGAAGAGCCTGCTCCGTCAGAATGCTGAAAGCTTTCAAGCAAAGTAGCATTTTTGAAAATTGAATTTTCATTACTTGCGTCAAGCTTGATATTTGAGAAAGTCAGAGATATATTTTGCCCCTTTTCGCTTCCTACATCGCCTATAAGGCTTGTTGCAGCATAATCCTGACCGCCTTTGTAATATTTTTCAGCAGTCATACTGTGTTTTTTCTGTGACACATTCTTTATAGTGATCTCTGTCATGTTGCCTATCTTATTTATAAGCAAAGGGGCATAGTCGCTTATTGTTTCACCGTCATTCACATACAGATCATCAAGAACGATACTGCCGGTAATTTTGACAGATTTTTTTGAAGTATTGGTGTCGTCAGCAACCGAGCCGCAAACCAATGCACCAGAGCCATTATTAACTTTACCGATATTTCCCTTAAAGGTCAGTTTACCGCTTATGGTAACAGCTCCATTTTCATTTCTGAAAAGTCCGCATTGCATCATGTAATGTTGATTATGGTAATTATTTAAATTTGTTCCATCTATGCCGTCAGTTGTACGTGCATAATTGTCACTATTACTGCTTGATACCATTTCAGACTGATTAAAGCCATTATTTTCAAAAGTAATAGTTGAATTTGTTTTTATATTACAACCATTTGTATCAACTGGATAAAATGAATATCCTGTCAAATCTATTTCTGGATCTGTTGGAAAATCTATATTTGTACTATTAATATATGCTTTTATATTATTTGCCGCAAAAAGCTTTGCACTCCACTCAACAGCCTTAGCTCCGCCTGTGGTGGCTTTACCGTTTTTATATACATCAAGGTTATAATAATATCTTGCCCAAGAATTATTTTTCCACACAGCACCATTATTTGTTGTTTGATTTTGATAGGTATTGCAGTTCTTTCCGTCCATATACAGCAAACGCTCTCCGTCCGCTGTAACAGCAGGAATTGAAATTATGGCTTGACGATTAGACATAAAACCAGCTGAAGAAGAATAATAAATACTACAACGAGCTATCTCATCAAAATACGAATAGCTTGGGCTTATATTTATCTTAGTATCTTGTGAGATCTTATATCCATTAGGATCAGTGAGTTCAAAATAAGTTGCATCTCGTGAGCTTCTGTAATTATTGACATTTTCACCTTTAAAATAGTCAAAGCCATAAGAGTCATAATCTCTACCAAAAAGAGTTAAGGCAAGCATGCCGAAATTTATACATTTTGTTGCTTTCACTGTCACACCGTCAAAGCTAACCTCTCTTATGCTCCAATAACCTGTTGTGGAAAGTACAAGACCGCCCAGTTCTGTGCCATTGTTCACTGTTAATCTTGAATTGTTTACATTCAAACTATTCAGATCAATTTCTACTCTATACCAGTTATGCCCTAAAAATCCACCGCTATTTGATTTACCACTAGAATTTATTGTTAAAGCATTAATATTAACATTGGTGATAGATACCTTATTAGGTACAACAGAAGCTGAATTATCCTTAGCACCGACCTCTGCAATGAGTCCACCAACTCTGGAGTTACTTCCTGTGTGTTTGTCAGTTATATTTCCGCCAACAGTGACATTATCAAACTTAATACCAGTTGTAGGCTTTGATTTAACAGCGCCTACCATTCCGATAACTCCGCCAAGACAAGTGCAATCTACCTTTGTTGTGCTATTATTGTATGTAAGATTTGCTGTTACAGCAGAATTAGTGAATGAAACTTCACTTGTGGCGTCATCAACATATCCAACCAGACCTCCGACAAAATTAGTATACGCACCACTTGGAGATGCGGTCACATCAGCGGTCACTTTGTCAATAGTCAAAGCTCCGCTGTTGTATGCAGACACAGAACCAATATAACAAGCATCACCGCCAGAAGCATTGTCACCGACAATATTTAAGTTTGAAACAATCTTTAAATTGCTTATTTTTGCACCGCTTGTCTTTGCAAAAAGTCCATTATGAGTATGGAAAACTATCTTAGCGTCTTTGCCTACGCTCATAGTAATTTTATGACTATTGCCATTCAGAGTGCCTGTGAATGTATCCTCATCATTATCACGCATAAAGCCGGTTAGACCTGTGTCGCTTATATCAACATCTGCACTAAGGCTGATATTTGCCGCAAGCATATCTGCCCTGCTAGCACCGCTATACTTAACAAAATCATTGCTTTCATGCTGCATTATCAAAGCTGCACGGGCAAAATCTGCCCTATTGCTTATGGTTATATTATTAGTAGTAAATCCATTTATTGTAACAGTATGCCCAGATCCATCAAAAGACAGAACACCATTAGCACTCTCAAGCAAATCGGAATTGTTAAGGCGAAGCACTCCGCCCCAATCCATATCGTCTATGACTTTTGAAGATGTCCTTGTAAATGACCAGCCGCTTAAGCTATAGATCAAAGCATTGCCTCTATTTCCTACTATCTGACATCTGTTTTTGTTAGGGTCTTTAGGATAAAAGCCTGAAAGGTTTGTTTCACCGCCAAGCCTTACAACGCCATTTTTATTAAATTTGCCAACAATGCCACCTACGCTCTGGTTTGCAGAAACATTATTTGCAGTAACTGTGACTTTGCCGCCAACATCTATAAAAGCCTGATCTGCATAGCCCACAAGTCCGCCATAATTATTTTGTGATGATGTGGAATTATTAATACTTATAGTGGTATTCTTGACGCTTACATAAGCCTTGCTGTTATCACCTATCTTACCAATAATGCCGCCAAAATCAAGGGCATTGCATGAGCCAGTCACATTTACAATGATATCACTTAGTGCTAGTTCAGAGCTAAGAGCATTGGCAGAATATCTTCCGACAATACCACCATAAAAGCCTGCCCTGACAGTGCCATTGAAGTTTGAAGTAATAGTATCATTAGCGGTGCCTGTGATACTAATTTTTGCACTATCTGCGCTGTTTGTCAGCACTCCGAAAACAGAGTCAACAGCCGCACTGTCAGCGGTATCTCCTGATGAACAAGCAAGTGCCATTTTCATGCCAATGAATTTTGAAATGTCAAATGTCTTTTCGTTAGCTTTACTGTATGTATAAGAGCCGAAAAGACCGCCCGCAGTTACAGAGCCTGTAACGCTTCCGGTCATGGTAAGGGTGACACCTTCGCCGACATTTATTTCTGCATTCTCTGCACTGCCCACAAGTCCGCCTGCGTTGTTTGCGGATATATTTACACTTGTCAAGGCATTGCACTTGTCAACGTTCAGTGTTGCATCAGCACTCATTTTTCCGACAAATACACCTGCGTTCGATTTGCCGGAAACGTCAAGCGAACTACTTGACAAGCTTACATCAAGACTTGTGTTTTCGTCCATAGTGCCGCAAGCAAGTCCTGCATTATCCCCGCCTGATACTTCCACCTGGACACCATTACTTAGAGTGATATCCAGATCGACCTTTGCTCCATTTTTCATATTGCCTATAACAGACGTGAAGGATTTATAATTTGTAGCACCTGAATCATCTACAGGATCAGCTTTTATTTTCCACTTATTAGCTGAATCCACATCACCGTGTATAACATTCTCAGCAAGCAAAGCTGAATTTTTTCTTCCGGTCTAGCAAAAATAATAGTATCTAAATTTGCACTGTCACTAAGATATTCAAACAGAGCAAAATTAATAGGAAGATTAATAGCTGAACCCTCATTTGCTTTGACCGTTCCCATGAAAGGATATTCTTCATTGCCAAGTCCTTTTTCTATTCCTGTAAAATCAGAAGCCTTAAACTGAGATTGGTTGTTTGAAAACAATACTGTGATTTTCTGATAGACAGCAGGATCTGCATTAAGAAGCTTTTTAAAATCGTCTGCATTCTGTATGGTATAAACGCCATTTTTGATATCGTTAGTAATGTCAGTATATGTATCTGCCGCCATAGCCGTAATAGCGTTGGTGACAGTTGATACCATTTTAGACACAACACCTGAAATGTCTGCAAGCGGCATACTCGTGACAAGCAATACGACAGCTGTAACTAAAGAAATAACATTCTTGCGATACTTGCTGTAAAGCTTGTGGCATATTCTATTAATTTTCTGATTTCTATTAGCTTTCACTTTCAACTGCCTCCGTGCAAAGTTAATATTCTTATCTATACGTTTAGTTCAACAAGGATATATTGCACCTTTGTACCTATCTTTTCGTCAGCGTCATTATACATGGAGCTTAGTGATGATAACTGTGCTGTGCTGTATTTATCACCATTAAGTATATTCTCAATAACCTTTTTATTTTGTTCTTTATCGGCATCACCTGACAAGAACAAGCTTAAATTACCCTTCATATATTCCGCAAAATTCAAACGTTCTTTACTGTCATCATCAAACAGCACATTTTTCTCTGTCAGATTTTCATCTGTGCTTTTCATTAGTATCTGACCAAGCGTGTTCGGCCATACCCAATATACATTCACTTCCTGCGGAACGTCTACTTTACAATCTTTAAACGTCCTTGTGAATGTTTCATCACTAAGAAAATCGGAATATGTATGAGTGCTTTCATCATATTTCTCAAAAAACATGATGTGTCCATTCAAAAAGTTTGTAACATTTTCATCAGTTACCTTTTCGTATGAAACGCTGTCGCCGTTTTTTTTCTCTGCATATCCCGTGATACTCAACTTAAACTGTATCTCCATTTCCCCCGACTGCTTCGGAATAACATAAAAAGTAAGCTTTCCATGACTACCAGGATTAATACCTTTCATCATACCGCTTTCTTCATCAAGAAGCCAGTAGATCTTGTCGTTCTCGTCAGAAGTGATGTTGCTCCCATCAGACACTTTAGAGTAGTCATTGCTGTCAAGTATCTCAGCTTTAAGCATATTGGCACTGCCTACTGTTTTCAGTTCAAATGGCGAATCTACGCTTTTCATTCCAAATGAATCAAGATCAAGGGCTTTATCAATGGTAAACCAAGCCAAGCTGACCGCAATAAGTATAAATGCCAGAACTGCAACTGGTATTATTTTTATAATAAGCAGTTTGCGTTTCTTCTTTTCTTCCTCGCTGTCTGCTTTCTCTATCACTTTATGCTCAGCCACTTTGGCGACCTCCATTATTTCATCGAGTCAAGCTCTTTCTGCAATTCTATCATGTGGTTTCTGCAAGCGGTTATCTCGCCTGTGTATTTGTTGAACCACTCAACGTCCATTTCGTTAGGCTCTTCCTGCAAAAGAATAGCCTGAACGAGTGCTGATTGTGAACGTGATCTCTTACGCTCTATTTCCTCTATAGTAAGTCTGCATTTCTTTATTTCTCTTTTAAGCTGCCCTTTACTGCTCACGTTATTGTCCTCCTTGCATTAATTTCCCATTTTATCAACCGAATCAACTATCTCGTTGACTTCCCTATAGCCTTTGTCAAGATTTTCGGTGATATGGTCAAGTGCTTTTTTTACGTCCTCAAGCTTGCCCTGCATTTGTTCGGGATACTTCACAAAGCAGTAATGCAGTTCGTTTATTGCTTTCTGCTCATCAGTGTAATCGTCGATAAGAAACACCAGCGACCTTGCCGCACCCATATCCGAAAGTATCATGTTGTATCTCGTTGGAAGATCCTTGCCGCTTTCAAGATAAGTGTCTATCTCCTCAGAGGCGGCAGACAGATTTTCCATATACTTAGCGATGTAAGTCTTTCTGACTTCCTCGGACTTGTCCATATAAAGCCCCATAAAAACGAACAGCCCTGCAAGTGCCGCAATACAAATAACGATAGCCGTTATCATTTTAGCCTTCATTATCTTTTCCTGATTCAAAGCTGTTCGCCTCCTTTTTCTCGTTTTCCTGCATTTTCAGCCGCTGAACTTCCTTTTCAACAGCCTCACGCATAAGCTTTTCCTTTTCTTCCTCAGCCGCTTTCAAGGCTTCCCCACGATTTGAATATATTTTTATCTCAGCGATAGTTTTTACCTCATACACCGCCATGCAAACTGTTGGGATTATCACAAGCAGTATGAGGAGCTTCTTTGTTGATGCAAATGACCCAAGCCACTTGAAAAATCTGAGCTTTCCATAGTATTTTCCAATAATGCTGACTTTTTGCACCGTCACGCTGTCCTCTATTTTGTTAGCATCGCCTTTAGTAACAAAAGTGCCGTCGCTCAAAACCTCAGATATCCTGTGAGTATTTATCTCGCCTTTAATACTATCATCTTGAGAGTAGAACGAAATGATATCCCCTGCCTTTAAGCTGTCAGTATCCGTCCTTTTGATGTAAATATAGTCACCCTCATGTATAGACGGCTCCATACTTCCGCTCACGACCTTAAGTACGCTGTAACCAAAAATGCTTGCTGTTTTGCCGATACAGCCGCAGACCATTATGTACACCGTCACACTCAGCAGTGCCGCAAACACAGCAGAGCCAAGTATTGTCAAAGCTATTTTTACTATCCTCAACGCCTTGCCGATGATAACGACTCTCCCTCCGTGTTATTGTTTGCTATATTTCTCTTTCAAATGCCTTGCCATTCTGCCAACTGCTGAAACATGATACTCCTTATAGAGTCGTTTCATTTCAGTGTCGATAGCTTTCTGCTCCTCAGCGGTGCGCTGTGGCGGAATATATGGTCTTGGCGGTCTGTTCTTTCGCTCAAGACGTTTTCTCTTTTTAAACTGCCTGTTTTTGATACGCCTCTTTACATCATATTTAAGATACGGAGCATATTTTTCATAGATGATCTCAATTTCACGCTCTGCACGTTTTCTCTCTGCCTCAGCCAGTTCTTTTTCCTTCTTGACTTTGAACATCCTGATATAGTCTGGATTATCCGTCACAACAGGTATGATCCCAAATGCGTGAGCCAGAACATATGTTATGCCACGTTTTGCCATATAATATGGATTTTTGGAATATTCTTTAAATATCTCATTGATATTTTTATTTTCAAAGCTTTCACGTTCAGCTTTAAGACGCTCAGCACGTTCACGTTCACGACGTTCCTGCTCACGCTGCTGTTGTGCTTCTTTCGCCTTTTTTGCAGCGATCTCAGGGGACTCATACTCTGACACAAAGCTTGAAGACACGGCTTCTTCATTCGTGCTGATCTGCTGATCCATAGCAGATCCAAGGCTGCTGCGGACGAGCTTTTTCTCCTCTCGGATCCTAGCTCTTTCCTCACGGACACGCTGCTCCTCTTCACGGCGTTGACGCTCTTCCATTTGCCTTTTGCGTCTTGCAATATGCTTGATCTCTTCCTCTTTTTCACGGCGTTCACGTTCCTCACGCTCCGCCTTTTCTCTTGCAGCCTGCTCCGCCTGCTGTTTTTGAATAAGCTCCAATCTTCTGCGTTCAGCTTCCTCATGCTCCAGCCTTATGCGCTCTTCTTCCTCACGCCGCTGACGCTCCAGTTTCTCCTGCTCGGCACGCTTTCTTTCAGCTTCTGCAGCCGCAAGCTCCTCAGCCCTCTTACGGTCTTCCTCGTCTTTGAGAAACTGCTTTTCTATCTCAACTATACGTTCAAGCTCTGCCGTAAGGTTTCCTGCCTCTTCGGCAGTCATACCCATATCTGTCTTACTTGCACTACTTTGTTCACCATCGCCAACTATGACATCGTATTTATCAGACGTCTGCTTATCAAAACGCCTGACAACCTTTGGTGCGAGGGTCTTGCTCTTTATAGTTTTAAGCTCCTCCGACTTGTCTGCCCCATGGGTATAGGAGCGGAAAAGCATATAGTTCATTGCGGTCAGACCATATATATCCTCGATATAAGAATCATCAGGTCTTTGTGCGGTATCAGAAACGTTGACCTCGTAGCCTGCCTTATCGTAGCTTTCGATAAACTGCCAAAGGGTAAGACACGCCATAAGGTCCACATTTTTAGTGATAGCGTTTGTTCTCATAACAGGCGGTCTGATAAAAGCGTTGCCAAGAGTGGTACAAAGCACTGAGCCTTTGTATCCCTCGATAGCCTTTTTGACCCTTTCAAGCCTTGCCCAAACGTCAGTATCCTTGCTGCCGCCGACAAGACTGTCAACAGTTTCTATCTTAAAACTAATGTTGACCTTTCTCCCGTCGCCGCTGTCAGCCACGGTATCGTAATTAAAAGAATAAGCCTCCTGCGCCTCTGCGGTCTGGACAAGCTTATTGTATCTTATATTTATAAAAATGTATAGCCTGTCGATAAGGGTATTTACAAATCTATTTTCATATGTATCGAGAGTTTCCTCTTTATGAATGTTCAGTATCTTTGACGGAGTTATCTTTCCAGTCTTTTTGTCGATATCCTGAATAAGATCGGTGTGCTGTCCTAGATGTTTTATGGACTCTACCGTTATCTTCCTTGACATAGCGATAGGCACGATCTCTTCCACTTCTTTAATGGTGTTTCTTGGATTTCTTATTACCGTATCAAGATGTGGCAGAGCTTTTTCTATCTCTGTGAGCCAGGACGAATCTATATTCTTCTCGATTATCTTACGATTAAAAGATACAGTTTTTTCGCCCGAAAGAAGCAAGGTACGGGCTGCCGCAAAGCTGTTATTGCCGTCAAACGTCTTTACAGCTTTGTCAAAAGCTGCACGCTGTTCGTTGTATTCGCTCATGCCCGTCCCTCCTCTCAAAGCTTATGAGTACAAATTTTAGTACAGTTTTTGCAATCTTTCAAGATATGCTATAGATTCTTTCATGGTGTTTCTGCCAAAAAGCTTCAGCATATAGGTGCAAAGTTCTTTCAGCTCTTCTCTTAGCATTGCCAAGTTAAGCGACTCAAATTTTCTGAATATCTTAGTTGCCAGCACATAATCGATGCCGTCAAGCTCCTCGCCGCCGCAGGCAACATATACAGGAACAAACAAGTTCATCTGTTTAAGTATACGGTTACCGAAAGCCACTCTCAGCTTTTCAATTACCCACAGGTCAAGCTGCTGGATCTTTTTCAGACTGTCCTGTGAAACAGGATACATTTGAAAAGCTTCCTTGAAGAGTGTATCAAGATGTTCAAAGCTTAAATTCATAGGCGGCGTGTCAGGTGCGTCAAAGGCAACTCCCTTTGCGTCAAGATTGATAGGCTGTGCACGATCGTATACCTTATCTGAGATAGTGAACGTGGAATCGTCGTTATTTGCAGTACCGATATACCAAATGTTCTGCGGAATACGCAGTTTGCCCTTATCCAGACGAACAGGGTCGGTACTCCACACGTTAGGAACAAGATCAAGCTCCCACTCGGCAGGATCAGGCATTTCAAGAATTGAGAGCATTTCTGCAAAGTAATATTCTACTCTCGCAATGTTCATCTCGTCGAGGAGTATGAAGTTTACATCGTCATTGTATTCAGAAGAATAAATTCTTTTGAGGACTTCTGTTTCATTAAAGTTCTTCGTGAACTCGTTGAAGTAGCCGAAAAGCTCAGTTCTGTCACGCCATGACGGCTGAACAGAAGCAATAGTGGTATCTTTCTGCAAGAACTTACCGAATGAATATGGCAATGATGTTTTACCTGTACCAGAGATACCTTGCAGGATAATGAGCTTTGTTGAAGCCATGCCTGCAATGAAAAGTCGGATAGTTTTTATGTCATAATAAAGGTGCATTCTTGAGCAGGCAAAGTTTCTGTATGCTTCGCAGATACCGCTAAGGGTGATGTCATTATTGTAAGCAGGCGGCTCGTATGTCTTGTAAAAATTGTCCACCTCGATAAGCTTTGAAAAACGGCAATCTGCTGTCTGAACAACGCCGTCCACAATGGTTTGAACTTCGCCCTGTGCAGGCATCTGCTCGCCCTCTGCAAGCTTTGTTTCACCCTCTGCAAGAGCCGTGTTATCATAAACCCCAAGCTGAGCCACCTTCATTGCCATGATCTCATCTTTTTCCTTAGTCATTTTGACCACCTGACGCTGTAGGTCAGATATCTCTTCGATAAGATCCTCGTTGCTGACGATAGAGTGTCTGAATCTTACATACTTTCTCACAGCAAGGACTATCATTAAGATAATAAGCACAAAGATAGCCGCAACAACGATCAATGCAAGCACAGAAAGCACCCAGCCCAGCGCACCGAAGTCTGCCGAGTAGGTCTTGAATATTCTTATGTAGTTTTTTATATTGAAGATCTGTTTTATGCCGTTCCACAGACCCTTGAAGATCTGCCCAAACCCTGCAAGCATTGACGACATGAAAACAAAAAACCATTTCAGAAATCCATTCATAATGTATCACCCAAGTAGCAGTTATTTGTCATTTTTTTTCTGCTGTGTATCTTCCTCTTCCTCTTCCTTTTTCTTCTGCTGTGCAAGGTATTCCTCAACTGCACGTCTTTTTATTTCTTCCTCATCGCTCTCTGTGATAGCAGGACGCTTTATCTCGATTATGGTTGCGATAAGCTTATAAAGCTCAAAGAGGAAAAACAGTGCTATCGGCAAAAGTATGCAAATGAAAAATCCCGTTTTTGTTCTGAGAAAATCCATTACCTTGCCAAAACCGCCTATTTTTGCACCTTTCCACTGACCGATTATATCACCTGCATAAACAGTGTATGTATCATCTACGTTATTAGCATCGCCTCGTGTGATAAAGCCTACAGAGCCGTTATCATTGAGTACCTCTGCGATACGGTGGGTATTCTTCACCTTTTTGCCCTCTATAAGAGTCCAGAAAGTGATAACGTCGCCCTTTTTCAGAGAATTGATATCGTCTATTTCCTTTGAGATAATAAGGTCGCCTTTTTTGAAAGTTGGCTTCATTGAGTCAGATTCAACTGTGAGCGGGACATATCCCAGCAGACTTGCCGTACCATTATTCTTATCAGACGAGAACACGAGAATTGTTATAAGCAGTGCAAAAATAAGCACCACCCATGCGATAACATTAAAAACGATCTTCAAAGCTTTTTTCATAATTCAAAACCTCGGAAACCCGAGGCTTCCTCCCTTCTAATTCTTTAAGTTGTTTCAACGATCTTGAAATTCATACCAAGCTTCATTGTGCCACCGATTATTTTGTCAACACAATCAGGGTCATTTCCCTCAAGCCATATGACCACTGTATACTTGTCTTTCTCACCAGGACCAAGCTTTTCACGTCGGTCCTTCATGACCTCAGTAGAGGAGGCGAACTCCTTGTCGCAATCGCTTTCCTTACCGCTGCCGTCAGACTTTGTTTTACCATAAACAGTTTTCTCGCCATTCACGAAAAGCTCCACTCTGATAGCTTCATCAACACCGTTCGTTACGTTCTCGATAGTCATTTCGTTGTCATAGCTAAGTGTGTCTTTACCGGAATTTATGAGATAGAAAGTATAAGCTATATACCCCTCGCCATTATGGCTGCCGTTTATCTTGTCGATATTATCAGGGAGATCTTCGCCACTGATATTTGTCATATCATAGAGGATATCCGCATTAAGCCTTGAATTGCTCGTGGTATAGTCAGGAGTTTCCGAAAGAGTAAGCCCCTGATTTATCATATCATACTTACTTATCTTAACTGTAAAGCTACCATACTTGTCGTAAAAATAAGACACCGCATATGCCGCCGCCACGATAGCGATAAGTATAATGGCAAGTATTTTAAGCAATCTCATCAATACCACATAGCGTTTAGCTTCCTTGGCGGTCCTGCGAAGTGCAAGGGTATCGACTACTCTTGTATTTTTATCTATATTTTTACCGTCCAAAACCGTATCACCCGTTTATTACTCATTTCTATTGCGAACGTATCTTTCCGCAATATATTTTCCTGCATTTTCTCCCGAATAGTAAAGGCACTGCATACCGCTGAGCTGTTTCACCTGCTTATCATCAGTAATTCCGTCAGCTATGACCTCAGCATTAAGGTCAAAAACGAAATTCAGCAGAGAGTTCACGCAGGTATCATACCTGTCGCTCCTACCAAGAACCTGAGCCACTGAGCCGTCAAGCATGATATTATCTACCTTGAACTCAGCGGTCTTAAGCATTTTAAAGCCCTCAGTGCCGAAGCCTGTAAGCAGAAAATGAAAGCCCTGTCTTCTCATAAGAGCCACGTTATCTGCCGCTGTGCTGTCAGCTTCATCAAGCACATCAGGCGACAACTCGAAGCAGACACGCTCATACTTCACGCCGAACTTATCGCAATAATCTGCCACAACTCTCGGAGCTTCCGTCTGCCTTAAAAATCTTGCAGGCATGAACACACTTGCCCAATCAACGTCAACTTCCCTTTCGTGAAACTTGCCCAAAGCCTGCAAAAGCTGAACGAAAGCAAGCTTGAAAATGCTAACACATCGGTCGGAAAGCTGAGCCACAGGGAGATAATCCGCAGGCATGAGCGTACCCATAGCAGGAGAATTGAGCCTTGTTTGCGACTGCAAAAAGGTGCCCCTGCCACTGTCGGTATTTTTTATAGGTCTATAGAAAAGCTCCACGGCACGAACGCCGTCAACTGTTGAATTACCGTTCAAAGCAAGTCACTTCCTTTCCTGTTCAAATATATCATTATAGCATATTTTCGACAAAAAGCAAAGAAAAATCGGGAGATTTCCCCAAATATGGAAAATTATTTTTTATACCCATTTACCAAAAAACGCCGAATTTCTTCGGCGTCTTTTTTGTTTTATTGTTTATTGATTAGTTGCCTGCGTTATCCTTTGCCTGGAAATCGAGCTGAATTGTCCAATCCTGATTTGCAGTTGCATCATTACAGAATTTGCTTTCGCCCTCAATCCATACTCTTACAACAAAGCCCTCAACTGAATACTCGTTGTTTCCTGCACCAGCAAGTTCAAATACAGTAGTAAGATTGTCCAAGCTATCTCTGCTAGTTGGAACGGCTTTTTGTGCTGTACCCTTGGTAAAAGTAATGGTATCAAGTTTAGCACCATAATTAGCACCCTCTGTTGTCTTTATACCCTTATTATCCGTGTAGTTGTCCCAATTAAGACCAAATACACTCGCTTTATCGCCAAGAAGAGTGTACTTTGTATCTGCATAGCCAGCAACTGCACTAGCTTTTGTAACAGATAAAGTATTTGTAACTGTTGTACTATCATTTGCCTCAGTTGCAGTTTTCAACGGCAAAACAGCAACTCTAACTGCTTTTTGCAAATCATTTTCAGTATTATTCTCACTATCCTTATTCTTAATTGTAACACGACACTGAACGTCCTGTTTAGTCTGTTTTGTTGACCTTATCCACATTGGAACGTCAACATAATATCCGTCAGCACCAGAAGCTTCATCTGTTGCAAGAGCTGTATTTGCGGTTGTAGTTCTCGCTGTCAAAGTTGCTTCATCAGTTGCGGCTTTAACCTTAGTATCAGCCATAACAGCTCTACCACCAGCGTATATACCACTATCCTCAGCGTAGAACAAGCTATTACCGTCAACTGTTGAAGCTGGCTTCAATTTTCCAACTTTTTCATAATACTGACCAATATCAACTGTGCTTACCCAAGAAATGTTGTCAGCTGTAGGAGTCAAATCAGATGAACTCAAAACACCATTATCAACCTGTCCGAGTGAAATTTCAAGTGAGCCACCTGCTGTAGCGGCAAGGTTAAGTCCTGTAACTTCAGCAGTCTTGCTGAGCGTAAACCAAGCGTAAGTAGCAGTAGAAAGCATTACAGCGGAAGTTGTGAGCATTGCAACTGCAGGTATAAGTTTCTTCTTAGCAGAAGTATTCTTCTTTTCATTAGTTTTCATATCTCTTCGTCCTTTTCATAATAATTTGTCGGTTTATCCTGTCCGATACAGAGGGCGCTCGTTATAGCCGATTTGCGGTAACATGACCGCCAAGCACCTTTTGTTTATGTCAATCTTATACTAAATTCGACCCACTTTGTCAATAAGCTACCAGCTTAGTATACATTATATTTATCTTAATACTTATTAACATATCAGACGCATTTTGCTATTTTTCGACATGATCATACTATGTAATAACAGCAGAAAGCACGGAATAACGTCATTTGTTATTCCGTGCTTTTTAAACCGATTATTCAATAAATTTTTTTTGTTAAACTTCAAACGTTTATGTACATATTAAGTTTATATATGTACATAAAAGTTACCATGCGTGAAATTTACAAAATATTTATATTCATTCTGCGCTGTCGAGCATTTTAACAGCCTTCATCATGATAGCACATTCAAGACGCTTCTTCTGTATCTGACATGACAGCTTATGCGCATTGTGGATATCACCTGCGTAAATGTAGTTGTTTGCATTGCAACCGCCACTGCAATAGAACTTTGCCCAGCACTTTTTGCACTCTGGCTTGTTGTAAACGTGTGCGTGAGCAAACATATCTTTCATTTCCTCGTTAAATGTGCCGTCATAGAGATTGCCCATTTTGAACTCGGTGATACCAACGAACTGATGACATGGGTAAATATCGCCGTCAGGAGTAACAGAAACATACTCGTTTCCGCTTCCACAGCCCCTAAGTCTCTTTATCGCACAAGGACCCTGATCGAGGTCTATCATAAAATGGAAGAAGTTTATGAACTTGCCCTCGTCCCTTATCTTCTGTATCTTCTCGGAAAGTATCTCATACTCCTTGAAGATCCTCGGCAGGTCAGCCTCAGTGATAGCATAAGGCTCGCTAGGGTCTGCCATAACAGGCTCAACGGATATCTGGTCGAATCCAAGATCATAAAGGTGCATTACATCATTTGAGAAGTCAAGATTATACTTTGTGTAAGTGCCTCTTACATACCAATCCTTGTTCTTAGGACGTTTCTCAACAAGCTTCTTAAAGTTAGGGATAATCGTGTCATAGCTTCCTGAACCGTCAACACGCACTCTCATTCTGTCATTGACTTCTTTTCTTCCGTCGATAGACAGAACAACATTGTACATTTCCTTGTTGATGAAGTCTATCATCTCGTCAGTGAGGTGTACACCGTTTGTGGTAACAGTAAATCTGAACTTTTTATTGTGAGGCTCCTCCTGTGAACGTGCATACTCAACAAGCTTTTCTACCGTACCGAAATTCAGTGACGGCTCACCGCCGAAGAAGTCCACCTCAAGAAACTTTCTGTCTCCTGAACGCTCTATAAGAAAATCTATAGCACGCTTGCCTGTTTCATAGTCCATGAGCATTCTGCCCTGACCGAAATCACCTGTTGAAGCAAAGCAATATTTACATCTCAGGTTACAGTCGTGAGCAATATGCAGACACATTGCCTTGATAGGCGAAGCCACAGCAGACAGGGCATACTTCTCGTAATCGTCCTCGCTGAACAATATCTTGTCATTATAAAGAGAAACTATCTCCTCATAGCAATCCTCGATATCCTTGCTGTCATACATCTTTGACAGCTTTCTTACAACGTCCTCAGGACATTTCTCCTCAAAAGGCGGCTCAACATTGTCTAACAAATCATATGTCAGATCGTCTATAATATGTACTCCGCCACTGTTCACATCAAGCAGTGCATTAAAGCCGCCAAGCTTAAACTTGTGTATCATTTAAAAATCACCTTTCACATTTATATTCATATACAAATTTATACAAAAATAAAGGGACATAAAAATGTCCCTTTAGCAAGGCGTGTGTACGCTCGCACGCCTCAGAAAGATCGGAATATTAAGCCTCTCTCTCGCACTTCTGGTTAGCAACTGTGCAGGAGGTCTTGCAAGCTGACTGACATGATGCCTGACACTTGCCGCAGCCACCCTTAGCAGCAGTCTTCTTGAGATTAGCCTTATTGATCGTCTTGATATGTTTCATAGGATTTTACCTCCAATAATTGATTTACACTAATTATACCACATATCCCACCATGTTTTATGAACGAATAGTTAATGCAGTATAAATATTTATCCTTATCAAAAACGGCTGCTTTTAGAATTTACCCCTACAACTCCGCCTACGCCTGCACACACAAGGGTAAGCACAAGCTTTGCAGGCACGGAAAAGCTTTCGGCAGCTTTTGAAAACAGTGCACTGAGAATGACAATGATAAGAAAAATGAACACTCCGCACAGCACACCTGACAGCAGACCGTTTCTACGTTGCCTTTTTCCGCAGACATATCCCCCTGCATACGCCCCGATACCAAGTGCCGCTGTTGACATCACCGACAGCATAAGATCGGTGGCATCTATCTTAGTGATAACATACGCAAAAGCAAGCACAGCAACAAATATCGCACCGCACCCCACGCAGGCAGACAACACCGTTGACGACAGCACAGAAAGCTTTCTGCCCCCAAATAGTCTGTTGTTTTTCATATCCGCACCCCCGCTCTGAATATCCTAAAGAAATTATATTCAAAGCCACGGACAATAAGAACACAAAAAGGGACGGATAAAACTACCCGTCCCTCAAAAGCGATATTTACTTTACGTCACCGTCATGAATTGTTTCGTTCTTAGCGATAGCCCACTTTTTAACACGGATCTTGCTTCTGTCGCCGCCTGTTTCGATAACAACAGTGTCGTCCTTGATAGAGAACACGATACCAACGATTCCGCCGTTTGTAACGACCTCGTCACCTATCTCAAGGTTATCTCTCATCTCAGCGTCTTTCTTATCCTGCTTTTTCTGCGGACGGATAATAAAGAAATAGAAGAACACGATTATGAGTACCAGTGGGATAAAAGTCATGGCAAGTGATGCAGGTGAACTCTGCTCAGCTGCCAAAACTGAAATAATTGCTGACAAATTCATCAAAAGACCTCCAAATCTAATAATACTATATTAGTATATCAGATATTTGCACAAACTTCAAGCCTTTTAACAAATAATTTTCATTTACAAGAAATTATTTCTTGTTCTTGATATACTCGTCGATAGCGGCAGCAGCCTTTTTGCCTGCGCCCATAGCGAGGATAACAGTAGCAGCGCCTGTAACAGCGTCACCGCCTGCGTAAACACCTTCCTTAGTTGTTGACTCGTTCTCGTCAACGATAAGGCAGCCGTGATCGTTTGTTTCAAGACCAGGAGTTGTACTTCTGATAAGTGGGTTAGGTGATGTACCGATAGACATGATAGCTGTATCAACGTCAAGAATGAAGTTTGAACCCTCGATAGGGATAGGACGTCTTCTGCCGCTTGCGTCAGGCTCGCCCAGCTCCATTTTGATGCACTCCATGCCGTTTACATGACCGTTCTCGTCGCCAACTATCTTAACAGGGTTGTTAAGAACGAGGAACTCGATGCCCTCTTCCTGAGCGTGATGAACTTCTTCCTTTCTTGCAGGAAGCTCGTCCATTGAACGTCTGTATACGATATAAACGTGCTCAGCGCCAAGTCTCATTGCAGAACGAGCAGCGTCCATAGCAACGTTACCACCACCTACTACAGCTACGTTCTTAGACTTCATGATAGGAGTCTCATAATCGTCCTTGTATGCCTTCATAAGGTTGATTCTTGTAAGGTACTCGTTAGCAGAGTAAACGCCTACAAGACCTTCGCCCTCGATACCCATGAATCTTGGAAGACCTGCGCCTGAGCCTACGAATACAGCCTCATAGCCCATGCCCATAAGCTCGTCGATAGAAAGAACTCTGCCGATAACCATGTTTGTCATGATATGTACGCCCATGTTTGTCAGATTGTCTATCTCGTGCTGAACGATAGCCTTTGGAAGTCTGAATTCAGGAATACCATACATCAAAACGCCGCCTGCTGTATGGAATGCCTCATAGATAGTTACGTCATAACCAAGCTTAGCAAGGTCGCCTGCAACTGTAAGGCTTGAAGGGCCGCCGCCTACAACAGCTACCTTGTGACCGTTTGGTTCAGCCTTTTCAACTGCAACTGCCTTGTCCATCATATAGTCTGCACAGAATCTCTCAAGTCTGCCTATACCAACAGGCTCACCCTTGATACCTCTTACACACTTGCCCTCGCACTGATGCTCCTGTGGACATACACGTCCGCAAACAGCCGGCAGAGCGTTTGTTGTTTTGATGATAGCATAAGCTTCTTCAAACTTGCCCTCTGCTACCTTTGCGATAAACTCAGGGATCCTAACGCTTACAGGACATCCTGTCATACAAGGCTTGTGCTTACAGTTAAGACATCTCTGAGCTTCTTCTATAGCCTGCTCAGGGGTGTAACCCAAAGTAACTTCCTTGAAGTTTCTAGCTCTTACCTTTGGCTCCTGCTCTGCGATAGGAGTCTTTGTCAAACTCATATTAGCCATTATCTTACACCTCCAGTAAGTCTGCACAAGTGAGCCTTTTCCTGCTCCTTATAAGTTGAGTTTCTTCTCATAAGCTCGTCGAAATCTACCTTCTGACCGTCAAAGTCAGGACCGTCAACGCAAGCATACTTGATCTTGCCGTCAACAGTTACACGACATCCGCCGCACATTCCTGTGCCGTCGATCATGATAGGGTTGAGTGAAACGAGAGTCTTGATGTCATAAGGCTTTGTTACCTTGCAAACGAACTTCATCATTGGAACTGGTCCGATAGCGATGACCTCGTCAAACTTAGCACCACCGTCAATAAGTTCCTGAAGCTTGTTTGTAACAAATCCGTGATAGCCGTATGAACCATCGTCTGTACAGATGTGAAGATGTGAAGAAGCCTTGCCCATTTCGTCCTCGAGGATAACGATATCCTTGCTTCTGAAGCCTGCGATAAGATCAACTTCAACGCCCATGTTATGGAGCTTCTTAGCCTGTGGATAAGCGATAGCACAACCAACGCCTCCGCCTACTACTGCAACTCTCTTGATACCCTCGTCATACTCTGTAGCAACGCCGAGAGGACCAACAACGTCATGGATATAGTCGCCCTCATTAAGTCTTGCAAGCTCAGTTGTAGATGCACCTACTACCTGGAAAATAATTGTGATCGTGCCCTTTTCTCTATCATAGTCAGCGATAGTGAGCGGAACACGCTCGCCCTTCTCATCAACTCTGTAGATGATGAACTGACCAGCCTCAGCCTTAGCGGCAATGTAAGGTGCGTCGATCTCCATAAGAACAACAGCGTCGTTGAGCTGTCTTCTTGTTACGATTTTGTACACTAAAATCCCTCCCTGAATAATTAGCAAAATAATATTGTTTTAGGCAAATAATACAAAAACATTTTCTATTATCGCCTTACAGCATATAACATTATACTATATTTAAAAAGAAATTTCAATAGTTTTTTGTTTACTTCCATAAATTTTATAATAATATATCACAATTTGTTTACATTTAACATACCATAATTTATATATCACATATCATTTTACAGATGTATCAAGTTTATCAAAAGCAATTTCGATACACTCCTGCTCCTGAACACCTCTATCACTGCCACCAAACAAGCTTGCATAGCCGTATACCGCCGCTCCTGCGTAGTTATAACTAACTACAGCGTCATTTATCTGCCTGCCGATAATGCCGATATTTTCAGAAAATTCACTCTCGCTGTCTATCTTATATACTCCCAGACCTGCCACCAGCGTAACATCAGTTGTGCAGATATCAGCCCATTGCTGTAGGGTGTCCTCATAAGGTTTCACAGAATTTTCATAACCGAAATATATCTGCGGACAAATGTAGTCTATATACCCCTCCTCACTACACCACTTTTTCACATCAGCGTACATATACTCATAGTTATTTTCCATATTTCCCTGAGGCGAAACTCCCACCAGAATATCCTTATCCACTGCTTTTACCGCACTGTATATCTCCCCAACCATAAGGGAGATATTGTTCAGCCGCCATTTTGCTAGATCGTCAAACTCCGTCTGGGCAGAAAAGCACTGTGCGTCAAAGTCCTCAGCCGTTGTGGGATAAAAATAATCGTCGAAGTGCAAGCCGTCAATATCATAATTCTCCGCAAGTTCCGCCGCACCCTCTGCTATAAGCTGTCTTACCTCATCATAAGCAGGATCTAGCCACAAATGGCTGTCGCCATCAACCTGTTCCAGGTAGCCGTCACCCTCATCATACCACTTTTTCAGAAGAAAGCTATCGTCATAATTCTGAAAACATTCCTCATTCTCACACCTGAGAGGGTTTATCCATGCGTGAAAAGAAAGCCCCTTATCATGTGCGGTCTGTATCATTATATCAAGCGGGTCGAAGTCACTCCGCTCACCTGCCACGCCTGTTATATATCTTGATGCAGGATAAAGTTCCGAATCATATATAGCGTCCCCGAAAGGTCTGACGTGAACATACAGCGTATTACAACCTATGCTCAAAGCATTTTCGCACGCCTGCGAAAAATTCACACGAAACTCCTCGGCACTTTTCCCGGTGAGCATATCAGCAAGGTCAATATAGGATATCCATATAGCTTTCTGCACAGTATAATTAAGCTTGTGTGACGTTTCCACATCAGTGTAGTTTTTCTCTCCGCTCACAGGTATCACCGATGCTTTTTCCATAGTCACAAGCCTGTCCCTCTGAGAATTTACCTCACCTCCGCAGGAGCAAAGGGTCAAAAAACAAATAAGTAAAGTAAGGATTTTTTTCAAGAATATCAGTCCTCCGAATAAGTCATCAATGAATTATACTATTCTTATTGGACAAATATTCTGCTTTTATACAGCCCCGACGTACCGCCTTTTTGCCTTATCATAAAAAAAGAACGGACAGACCTGCCCGTTCTTTGATAAACATATTTGCAGACTATGGAAGAAGTCTGTTGATATCTCTTGGGAACAGTGATGTTTCCCTGATGTTGTTCTTGTTAAGAAGCTTCATGAGAAGTCTTTCAAGACCGATACCAAGTCCGCCGTGAGGTGGCAGACCATACTTGTGAGCCTCAAGATAGTTCTTGAAATCATCAGGGTCAAGTCCCTGAGCCTTCATCTTCTCTACCTGCTCGTTATAATCGTGTATTCTCTGACCGCCCGAAGTAATTTCAAGTCCTCTGAACAACAAATCGAACTTGTATGCTTCTCTTGGGTCTTCTCTGGAGTTCATTGCATAGAACGGAGGCTTCGATGATGGGAAGTGTGTAACAAAGATAAAGTCTGAATCGTACTTTTCCTTTGCATACTTGCCGAGGTTTACCTCGTCCTCTGGGTCAAGATCGAACTTCTTGCCGCTTCCCTCGCCGCCTCTCAGCAGCTCGATAGCGTCAGCAAACTTGATAGACGGAACTTCCTTTATCTCAGGAACGTCAGCCTCTAGTATCTTCAGCTCGTTCTGATAGTTTTCCTTGATATACTCGAAAATGGACTTGAGCATTGCGATCTCCATTTTCATAACGTCATACATACTGTCGATATAGCCCATTTCAAAATCAAGACCGATATACTCGTTGATATGACGTGAAGTAGCGTGCTTTTCAGCTCTGTATACAGGTGCTATCTCATAGACTCTGTCAAAGAATGCCACAGCCATTTGCTTATAGAACTGCGGTGACTGGTTAAGGAACGCAGACTTGCCGAAATAGTCAAGACGGAAGATGTTAGCACCGCCCTCAGCACCCTGAGCAACTATCTTTGGTGAATGTATCTCAGTGAAGTTGTTTGCCTGCATGAACTTGTGCATACCCTGAACAAGACCCTCCTGGAGCTTGAATATAGCTCTCTCATAAGGGTTTCTCAGTGAAGCTGCACGGTTGTCAAGATTTACTTCTATTGTGCAGTTAAGTCTGCCCTGTGATATCTTCAAAGGAAGCTCAGCGGCGTTCGTTGAGATAAGCTTGATAGAATCAAGTTCTATTTCAAGGCCATTGAAATCCTTAGGGTTTTCCTTAACGATACCCTTTACGTTTACAAAGAAGCCCTCTCTCAGACCCTCGATAGAATCCTTGCAGTTGTCGGCAGAGTAAACTGTCTGTATAACATCTCTTGAGGTTCTTACAACGATAAATGCAATGCTTCCCATGTTCTTTATTCTGTGAACACAGCCTGAAAACTCAACTTCCTTGCCCATATTAGCCTTAGCATCAGCAAGCATAAACTCTTTCTTGACGTCAGCCGTATCTATCATAAGCATTTTGCCGTCATTTTCAGGTACATACTTATCAGCGTTCTCATACTTTGTGAGCTTTGAAGTGTCGATAACGTTGTCCTTTACGTCCTCTTTCTTCTCAGTATCAGAAGCAGCGCTTGCAGCGGCAGCTTTCAGCTTGCTTTCAAGAATTTCCTTGATTATCTTAGGTGTTGCAACGCCCTTGAGAGCCTTTGTGCACTGACCCATGATAAAGCCGAATACCTTTGTTTCACCGTTCTTATACTGCTCTACCTGTGCGGCATTTGCGGCGAGTATCTCGTCAACGCCTGCCTCAACCTTTGCAGTATCTACAGTGATTATCATACCCTTGCTCTTTGCAATGTCCATAGGCTTGCCGCCCTCTTCTACCATTGCTCTGAACACGGTCTTAGCGTCGTTCTTTGATACCTTCTCTGTATCAGCCATTTCAACCAGCTCTGCAAACTCCTCAGGTGTGAAGCTGATATTGTTTATATCTATCTCGCCCAGATTTACTCTTCTCATAAACTCGCCGAGAATAAACACAGCCACGCTCTTAGGATTGTTATATCTCTTAAGTGCGTTCTCAAAGAAATCTGAGATTATCTTTGTTTGGATAAGCGTTTTTGCGTCTATCTCAGAAATACCGTATTCCTCAGTGTATCTATTGAATCTGCTGCTTGGCATTTCAGGCAGCTTAGCCTTTATCTCATCAAGCTGAGCATCTGTAAGGTTTACCTGAAGAATATCAGGCTCTGGGAAATAACGATAATCGTTAGCGTTTTCCTTTGTACGCATTGAAGTTGTCTTATCTCTGTTTGCGTTGTAACGTCTTGTTTCCTGAACGACCTTTTTGCCTGCTTCAAGAAGAAGCGCCTGTCTTTTTTCCTCATACTTGATAGCTCTGCCAACAGACTTGATAGAGTTGATGTTCTTTATCTCCGCACGAGTACCGAACTCAGTAGCGTCAGGACGCATAAGAGAGATATTAACGTCACATCTCAGTGAGCCCTGCTCCATTTTACAGTCGCAAACGCCTGCATACTGCAAAAGCAGAGATATCTGTTCAACGAAAGCCATAGCCTCTTCTGCTGACGCTATATCAGGCTCAGTAACTATCTCGATAAGCGGGATACCGCATCTGTTATAGTCAGCCATTGAGATTCCGTTGAAAGCGTCATGAACGAGCTTACCGGCGTCTTCCTCAAGGTGGATATGGTTTATTCTGATGTTCTTCTTCTGACCGTTCACCTCGATAGGCACATATCCAGGACCTACGATAGGTCTGTAAAGCTGTGATATCTGATATGCCTTTGGCAGGTCAGGATAGAAGTAGTTCTTTCTGTCGAATACTGAAAACTTGTTGATACCGCAGTTGAGCGCATATCCTGCCTTTACAGCATACTCTACAGCCTGCTGATTGATGATAGGCAGAGTACCAGGCATACCTGTACATACAGGGCAGCATCTTGTATTTGGCGCACCTCCGAACTCAGCGGAGCAGTTACAAAAGATCTTAGTTTTGGTAAGCAGCTCGGCGTGGATCTCAAGGCCGATGACCGTTCTCCATTTTTCCATTTGTCTTACCTCCCTTAAAGCTTTGGCGCAACAGGCTTGAAGCCCTTTTCGTATGCGTCGGCAGTCTTGATGATAGTTGCCTCGTCGAACTTTCTGCCTATAACAGACATACCGATAGGCATACCCTTGCTGTCATAGCCGCAAGGAGTTGATATTGCAGGCAGACCTGCGATATTTACTGTAACTGTGCATATATCAGCCTGATACATCTGAACAGGGTCGGAAGTCATCTCAGGGCTGTATGCAACAGCAGGAGTTGTCGGCGTAAGGATAACGTCGCACTTCTCGAATATATCGTTGTATTCTTTTCTTATAAGCTGTCTGAGAGCCATTGCTTTTCTATAGTAAGCGTCATAATATCCGCTTGACAGGCAGTAGTTTCCAAGAAGTATTCTTCTCTTTACTTCCTCGCCGAAGCCCTCTGAACGTGACTTGATTATAAGCTCCTCATAGCTGTCGGCTGTGAGCGTTCTGTGACCGTACTTAATACCGTCATATCTTGACAGGTTAGACGCAGCCTCAGCACAAGCAAGAAGATAATAACAAGGAACAGCATACTTAAGCGACGGCATAGAACACTCGATAAGCTCAGCGCCCATTGCCTTATATTCCTCAGCAGCCTTTAAAACGGCAGCCTTTACCTCATCATTTATACCCTCTGCATAGAACTCCTTAGGGAGTGCTATCTTCATGCCCTTCATTGACTCGCCTATCTTTGCGGTGAAGTCAGGCACTTCAAGCTTTGAGCTTGTGCCGTCATGGAAGTCATAGCCGCATATCTCGTTAAGGAGTATAGCACAGTCATGAGCGTCAAGACCGATAGAGCCTATCTGGTCAAGAGATGAAGCGAAAGCCACAAGACCAAATCTTGAAACTCTGCTGTATGTTGGCTTGATACCTGTTACGCCGCAGAAAGCAGCAGGCTGTCTGATAGATCCGCCTGTATCAGTACCAAGAGCAACAGGTGCAAGTCCCGCAGCAACTGCCGCAGCAGATCCGCCTGATGAGCCGCCAGGTACACGGTCAAGATCATAAGGATTCTTTGTCTTTGCAAAAGCGGAGGTCTGCGTAGAGCCTCCCATTGCGAACTCGTCCATGGAAGTCTTGCCGAGCATTACGATATTCTCAGCGTCGAGCTTTTCCATAACGGTCGCATTATAAGGCGGAACAAAGTTTTCAAGCATTTTTGACGCACAGGTGGTCTTTACGCCCTCTGTACAAATATTGTCCTTTACTGCCACAGGTATACCTGTGAGAGCCTTTGCTTCGCCCTTATCGATAACGCCCTGAGCCTTTTCAGCCTGTTCCAGAGCCTTTTCCTCAGTAACAGTGATAAAGCTCTTTACCTTATCGTCATATTTCTTTATTCTCTCAAAATATGTCTGTGCAAGCTCTTTAGCGGAGATTTCCTTGCTGTCAAGAGCCTTACGCATATCACGGATTTTCATTGAAGAAACGTCCAAATTTCACACTACCTTCCTGTTAAATTTACTCTACGACCTTAGGCACTACAAAGCAGTTGTTTGTATTCACTGCATTTGAAAGGACCTTTGAAGTAGGCATAGATTCGATGACCTCGTCTTTTCTCAGATCGTTGAGGTAAACATCATGATTGTCCTTGAGATCGTCATAGGTAATGTCGATTTCCTTTACGGTATCCATAAGATCAATAATATCAGTCATCTGCTCGGCTGTGGCTGCAAGCTCTTTATCGGAATATTCCAGCTTGCTAAGCTCTGCCAGATACTTGACCATGTTCAAATCCATATATAATCCCTGACCTTTCTTAATATTAAGGCAACGCCTTAGGTGCAAAAATACACCAATTCAATTTAATATTATACTACATCTCATACTATTTTGCAAGCAAAAATCACATAAATTCCGATTTTTTTAATATTTGCTCACCAAACGCCCTGAAAACAGCAAGACCCACAGAGAAATTCCCTGTGGATCTAAGCACCATTACTTATTATTCTTTGTATATTTATCGAAAATATCAGTGAAATCAAATGTTGCGAAATAGTCAGCAGGAGTTTCGGCACGTCTTATCATATCGAATGAGCCGTCCTCATGAAGAAGTATCTCTGCTGAACGGAGCTTTCCGTTGTAGTTATAACCCATTGAGAAACCGTGTGCGCCTGTATCGTGGATAACAATTATATCGCCAGTGTCTATCTCAGGCAACATTCTGTCGATCGCGAACTTTTCGTTGTTCTCGCAAAGACCGCCAGTTACGTCATACTTGTGGTCGCATGGAGCGTTCTCCTTGCCAAGAACTGTAATGTGATGATATGAACCGTACATAGCAGGACGCATAAGGTTGCAGGCACAAGCGTCAAGACCAACATACTCCTTATAAGTATGCTTATGATGTGTGCAGGTAGCAACGAGATGGCCGAACGGAGCAAGCATATATCTGCCAAGTTCTGTGAAGATAGCAACGTCACCAAGACCAGCAGGAACCATTATATCCTCAAATGCCTTGCGAACGCCCTCGCCGATAGCGAAGATGTCGTTCTGTGGCTTGTCAGGCTCATATGCTATGCCAACACCGCCTGAAAGGTTTACGAACTTGATGTCTGCACCCGTCTTTTCATGAAGCTCAACAGCAAGCTCAAAAAGTATTCTTGCAAGCTTTGGATAATAAGCGTTTGAAACAGTGTTTGAAGCAAGGAAAGCGTGAAGTCCGAAATGCTTTGCGCCTTTCTGCTGAAGTACCTTGAAGCCCTCAAAAAGCTGCTCTCTTGTGAAGCCGTACTTAGCCTCACCAGGGTTGTCCATTATCTGAGTTTCTATCTCGAAATGTCCGCCCGGATTGAAACGGCAGCAGATAGTTTCAGGAATACCGCAAAGGTCGTCAAGATAATCTATGTGAGTGAAATCGTCAAGGTTGATATAAGCGCCAAGCTCTCTTGCCTTGAGAAAATCCGCCTTTGGAGTTACGTTTGAAGAGAACATGATGTCGCTTCCGCTGAATCCGCAGCAGTCGCTCATCATAAGCTCAGTAAGAGAAGAACAGTCAACGCCGCAGCCCTCTTCCTTGAGTATTTTCAAAATGAATGGGTTAGGGGTAGCCTTTACAGCGAAATACTCTTTGAAGCCTTTGTTCCAGCTAAATGCCTTGTAAAGATCTCTGGCTCTCTGTCTGATACCCTTTTCGTCGTAGATATGAAAAGGTGTAGGATACTGCTTGATTATCTCCTCAGCCTTTTCCTTGGTTATAAATGGTGTTTTCATTATATATCAATCCTTCTGCAAATAATATATTTTATAAAAATACATATTTATCATACCATTTTAATACGGATTAGTCAAGTGAAATATCTGATTTTAAGAAATAAAATACGCTTTATTGTCATTTTTCAATACAGCCACACCACTGTCACACCCATTTTAGTAAAAAAAGCACAAAGCACACAGCCGTAAAAGCCGTGTGCTTTGCATATAAAAGCCTGCTTTATGAAGCCTGATCAAACTGGCTGTTATAAAGCTCGGCATAAAATCCACCCTTTGCCATAAGAGTTTCATGGTTTCCGCTTTCGATAACGTCGCCGTCACGCATAACAAGTATCAGGTCTGCGTTTTTGATAGTCGAAAGTCTGTGTGCGATAACAAAGCTCGTTCTGCCCTTTGTAAGCTTATCCATTGCCCTTTGGATAAGAAGCTCCGTTCTCGTATCGACAGAAGATGTTGCTTCATCAAGTATGAGCATAGGCGCATTCTGGAGCATTGCCCTTGCGATAGTGAGAAGCTGTTTCTGTCCTGCGGATATTGCCACGCTTTCAGAAAGCACTGTATCAAATCCATTTGGCAGAGTATGAACGAACTTATCCAGACCGCAGGCTTTGCACACTCTTTCAAGGGACTCGTCGCTTATGCCTTCCATGTTGTAAACAAGGTTTTCTCTCACAGGGCCCTCAAAAAGCCATGTGTCCTGCAAAACCATGCTGAACATATTGTGGACAGTTTCACGGCTCAGCTGTGAGATAGGCGTGCCGTCTATGGAGATACTTCCGCTGTTTATCTCAAAAAATCTCATAAGCAGATTTACCATTGTGGTCTTACCTGCACCGGTCGGTCCGACGATAGCCACCTTCTGTCCTGCCTTTACCTCTGCGGAGAAGTTCTTTATTATCACCTTGTCAGGAGTATCAGGATAGCTGAAACGAACATTTTCAAAGCTTACATTGCCCTTTACCTCAGGCATTTCACTGCTCTTGTCGCTCTCGTCTGAAAGTTCTTCGCTTTCGATAAAGTCAAATATTCTCTGAGCCGAGGCGGAAGCTGTCTGCATATTCGTCATGCCCTGAGCTATCTGACCAAGAGGTGATGTGAAAAGTCTTACATAAAGAATGAACGATATTATTACGCCGAATGTGATAGTGCCGTTAAGGGCGAGCATTGAGCCGAAAACGCATACTGCAACGTATGCAAGATTTCCGATAACGTTCATAAGCGGCTGCATGATACCTGACAGAAACTGTGACTTCCAGTTTGCGTTGTATACAGCTTCGTTAAGTCCACCAAAATGTTTCTTGACATTTTCTGCTCCACGGGATATCCTTACTACCTCGTGACCTGAATACATCTCCTCAACATAGCCGTTGAGCTTACCAAGGCTTTCCTGTCTGTCGAGGAAAAACTTCTGTGATTTTGACATTATGAAAACTATCAGGAAAAGCCCAAAGAATGTGATGAACAGTGAGATGAGCGCAAGTCGCCATTCTGTAACGAACATCATTATAAGACAGCCCACAAACTGTGCCGCCGCACTGATTATGGTCGGAAGACTGTTTGTAAGACCCTGTTGTAAAGTTGATACATCATTTGTGATACGGCTGAGTATATCGCCCTGTGAATGTGAGTTGAAATACTTCTGTGGAACGCAGTTTATCTTTCTTGAAAGGTCGCTTCTCATTCTGTATGACATTTTCAGGGTGACTGTCGCCATTATATACTGCTGAATGAATGTGAACAGTGAGCTTAAAATATATATCGCTCCAAGGAATATTCCTACCCTTGCCACCGCTTTAAGGTCAATGCCTGTCATAAGTCCGTCTGCAATAAGGTCGGTTATCTCGCCCACCTTGTCAGGTCCTATGATAGTCAGCACCGCACCAAGCGCCGCAAGAACCAATGCCACGGCAACGATACCTACACTGCCTTTCATATACTCTATTATTTTTTTCATAGCGGACGCCATTTCGCCCTTACTAGCCTTTTCGTATTTTCTCATTGTGCAGTCCCCCTTTCTATGCAAGCTCTGCCGCACTAAGCTGTGAAAGTGCTATCTCTTTGTATACGTCGCAATTTTTCATAAGCTCATCATGAGTACCCATGCCCACGGCTTCGCCACGGTCAAGGACTATTATCTTGTCTGCATGACGGATAGTGCTTATTCTCTGCGCAACGATTATCTTTGTTGTGTCCTTAAGTTTCTCGTTAAGACCCTCTCTGAGCTTTGCGTCTGTCTTGTAATCAAGGGCTGAGAAAGAATCATCAAACACAAGTATCTCAGGCTTTCTTGAAAGCGCTCTTGCAATAGACAAACGCTGCTTCTGTCCGCCTGAAACGTTTCTGCCCATTTGAGATATCATATGCTCTGTGCCGTCAGGAAGCTTATCCACAAACTCCTCCGCCTGAGAAAGCTCGATAGCGTTTTTAAGCTCCTCGTCAGTTTCAGGAGTGGCACTCTCGCCGAAAAATACGTTTTCTCTTACACTGCCTGCAAAAAGCACAGCCTTTTGCGTTACATATCCAAGCTTGTCATAAAGGGTGTCAAACTTGTAGTTTTTTACGTTTACGCCGTCCACGAGGACTTCGCCCTCTGTTGCGTCATAAAATCTTGGTATAAGGCTTATAAGCGTTGTCTTGCCGCTTCCTGTTGCACCGATTATGGCAAGGGTCTGACCCTTGTTTATCTTGAAGCTTATGTTGCTCAGCTCGTCCTCAGAGGCATGAGGATATCTGAAAGAAACGTTTTTAAATTCCACAGTACCCTGCTCTCTTCCCTCGCTGACGCTGCCCTCTTTTATGTTCACGTCACGCTCAAGCACTTCGTTGATACGCTCTGCAGATACCTGAGCCGCAGGGAGCATCATGAATATCATAACGAGCATCATAAATGACATTACAACGTATGTGGCATATGTGCTGAAAACAACAACGTTGCTGAAAAACGTTATCCTGTCCTGAACAGCCGTCAGGGCTATCTGCTGGATAAGCACTGCACCAAGCCAGTAGATAGCAAGGGTCAGACCATTCATTCCGATATTCATAACTGGCATCATAAGTGCGAACATTCTCTGGTTTTTAAGCTGTGTGTTCATCATATCCTTGCTTGGAACATCGAACTTGTCGTTCTGATATTTCTCAGCATTGAAAGCATGGACAACGTTTATGCCTGTGAGATTTTCTCTTGCCACACGGTTTATTTTATCAGTTAGCTTCTGAACGATACGGAATCTCGGTATGCAGGTCGCCATTACCGCAAGAACGAATACGCATATCACCACAACGAACGCCGCAGTCACCGCTGAAAGCTCCCAGCTCTTGCCAAGTATCTTTATAACAGCCCAAACCGCCATGATAGGCGATTTTATTATCATCTGCAAGCCCATTGACACTATCATCTGTATCTGTGTGATGTCGTTTGTTGTCCTTGTTATAAGGCTAGGTATGGAAAAGTCCTGCATCTCCTCGCTGCCCATATCCATAACATGGTTGAACAGCTTTTCTCTTATTGTGTAGCTGAATCCTGAGGCAGTCTTTGCGGAAAGATAGCCGCAGACGATAGCAAGAGCGGCACTTGCAAGGGTACAGCCAAGCATTTTAAGTCCGACGTTCAGGATATCGGAAGTTTCACTGCCTGCCGTGTTGAGCATCATGGTCAGGTCAGTCATATAGTCAGGCAGCGTCAGGTCAAAATACACCTGTCCCAGCACCAGAAGTGCACAGAGAACAGCCATAAGCACCTCACGCTTGCCCATCTTTTTAAGCAGTTTTATCATATTTGTTACCTCCTTCTACATACATTCTTTAAGAATGCTGTCTATATTGTTGCTAACGATATGCAGGCATTTTTTGAAATGTGCCATGTCATCGTCCGAAAAGCCAGCGATAAGCTTGTGTGCGAACTTTTTCTGCAGCTCTCTGCCCTCTTTTATAACAGGCTGGGCCTTTTCTGTGCAGACCAGACGGCATTTTCTTCTGTCGCCCTTTACCGCCTGCCTTTCAACAAAGCCTGCTTCCACAAGCTTTTCTACATGGAAAGACACAAGCGCCGCCTTGATATTCCTATATCTACACACATCACCCGCTGTGTTGAACTCAGGATTGTTCGCAAGGAACATGAGCACGTCAAGCGCCGTCTTTGGCATATCGAGCTTTTTACAAAGGGGCTGCATGACTTTTTCATATGCTTCTGCAAGCTTCTTTGAATGATCAAACATATGCGTTGCTGTTGTCATATTATCGTTCATTGTCAAACCTCCAATATTAGATATTTCAAATTTGAACAATCTAATATTAACACTTTTTCAAAAGCTATTCAATGAACATTTTGTAAATTCAGCTTCTTATAATGTCATTTTTGTAACAATGCAACAAAAATCAAATATATGGACTATAATATTTGTACAGCAATAAAACCGCCCTCTCCGCTATTGCAATAAAGGGAGAAATGTGTTATAATAACGATGTATGGGCAGAGTATTCGCTCTGCTTCACCTTTTAAGAAAGGAAAGTGGTGCAAAATGGATATTGTAAAAGGCGATATTCTTGTAATGAAGAAAAGTCACCCCTGCGGCAGTAACAGAATGATAGTTCTGCGCTCAGGCATGGATTTCAAGCTGCGCTGCGAGGGCTGCGGACGAGAGTTCATGATAGTACGCAGCAAAGCCGAAAAGAACGTAAAAACTATTATCAGAGAGGCTGAGTCATAGCTATTCTCGCAATTTATGATATATAACAAATGTATGATATGAAATAAAAATGACAGGAGAATATAACTATGTTTGAAAAACTCAAAGCACTCGAAGATAAATTCAATGAAATAAACGAAAAGCTCATGCAGCCTGAAACTGTAAACAACACTTCACTGTATACGAGCCTTATGAAAGAATACAAGACACTTACGCCGATAGTTGAAAAGTTCGGCGAATACAAAAAGGCAAAGGCTGCCAATGACGAAGCCATCGAGCTTCTTGACGCAGGCGGAATGGATAAGGACTTCAAGGAAATGGTGCAGATGCAGCTTGAGGAGTCCAAGGAAGATATGGCTAAGCTTGAAGAAGAGCTTAAGCTTCTCCTGCTGCCGAAAGACCCTAACGATGAGCGTAACGTTATCATAGAGATAAGAGGCGGAGCAGGCGGTGAGGAAGCTGCACTGTTTGCAGGCTCTCTTTATAGAATGTATTCAATGTATGCCGCTTCAAAGGGCTGGACCATAGAAGTCATGAACGCCAACGAAACAGAGCTTGGCGGCTATAAGGAAATAACTTTCAGCGTTTCAGGCGAGGGAGCATATTCAAGACTTAAATACGAAAGCGGAGTACACAGAGTTCAGCGTGTACCTGAAACTGAGTCACAGGGCAGAGTTCACACGTCTACTGTTACAGTTGCCGTGCTTCCAGAGGCTGATGAGGTGGAGCTTGACCTGAATGAAGAAAAAGACCTGAAAATAGACGTGTTCCGTTCATCAGGCGCAGGCGGACAGCACATCAACAAGACATCTTCCGCTATCAGAATAACTCACCTGCCTACAGGTATGGTAGTTGAGTGTCAGGACGAGCGTTCACAGTTCAAGAACAAGGAAAAGGCTCTGAAAGTTCTCCGTTCAAGACTCCTTGACCAGAAAGTTCAGGCACAGAACAAGGAGATCGCAGACAACAGACGTTCACAGGTGGGAACAGGTGACCGTTCCGAAAGAATAAGAACTTACAACTATCCTGAGGGAAGAATTTCCGACCACAGAATCGGTCTTACTATCTACAGACTTGAACAGGTGCTTAACGGCGCACTTGATGAAATAATCGACGCACTTGCAACAGCCGATCAGGCTGCCAAGCTTGCAAGTCAGGAAGAAGAATAAAAATGTTTGACACAAAAATACTGGGCACTGACGAGGACAGCATAGCATATGCCGCAAAGCTGCTCTCACAGGGTGAAGTCGTTGGTATGCCGACGGAAACTGTATATGGTCTTGCGGCGAACGCTTTTGATGAAGCGGCTGTAAGAAAAATATTTGCCGCAAAAGGCAGACCTGCCGACAATCCTCTAATAGTGCATATATCTGACATTTCTCAGCTTGAGGGACTTGTGGATAAGATACCGCCCCTTGCTGTAAAGTGCGCAGAAAAATTTTGGGCAGGCCCTCTCACAATGATAATGCCAAAGTCTGAAAAAATACCAATGGTAACGAGCGGAGGACTTGACACGGTGGGCATAAGAATGCCGTCACATAAGGTGGCAAGAGCGCTTATCTCAGCCTGCGGCTTCCCTATCGCCGCACCGTCGGCAAACCTTTCAGGAAGCCCGTCACCTACAACAGCACAGCACGTCCTTAACGATATGCACGGCAGGATACCTGCCATAATAGACGGCGGAGCTTGCGGAGTGGGCGTTGAATCAACTGTTATAAGCTTTGAAGGCGAGGACGGAATAAGACTTCTCAGACCGGGATTTATCTCAGCCGAGGATCTTATGGAGATCACTCCGAACGTTCTTATCGACAAGGGCGTTTTGGAAAAGCTGGGTGAGAACGTAAAAGTTCGCTCACCTGGTATGAAATATAAGCACTATGCCCCAAAGGCTGATGTGACTATCATTGACAGCAGTCTTGAAGCTTTCAGAGAATATGTGAAAACTCACGCTGACAATGACACCACTCTTATGGTGTTCACTGACAACGATTGCGAGGGGCTTGATATCCCCCATATCTGCTATGGCGCAAATGACGAGGAACAGGCAAAAGAGCTTTTTGACGTTCTCAGAGAGCTTGACGATATAGGTGCAAAGAAAGTCTATGCACGCTGTCCTAACAAAGACGGCGTGGGGCTTGCAGTGTATAACCGACTTTTAAGAGCCGCAGGCTTTCAGGTGGTGAAACTGTGAAAAAAACAGTAGTAGGGCTTACAGGTCAAAGCGGTGCAGGCAAGACAACTATATCGGACGCTTTCAGAGAAAATGGCTTTGAGATAATAAATTGCGATATAGTCGCAAGAGAAGTCACACAGGCAGGGAACGAATGCTGTAAAGAGCTTGCAAAGCTTTTCCCAAACTGCTTTGACGAGAACTATTCTCTTGACAGACAGAAGCTCGGGGAGATAGTTTTTTCAGATAAGAATAAGCTTCAAATGCTCAATGATACCATATACCCTTTTATAAACAAGCTTATTGACGAAAAGATAAACGCCGCACCAAGCAGGTTCATACTTCTTGACGCACCGACCCTTTTTGAAGCAGGTGCGGATAAGCTTTGCAGTGTTATCGTAAGCGTTGTGGCAGACTTTAGCATAAGACTTGAAAGGATAACCAAAAGGGACAGCATTTCGGCGGAGCTTGCAAAAAAGCGTTTTTCTTCTCAGCATACTATGGAATTTTTCAAGGCTCACAGCGATTTCGTCATTGAGAACAACGGCTCTGTGAATGACACATTTCAAAAGACCTGTGAGGTCATAGAAACAATAAAGGAAAGATATAATGGCGGCTAATGGAAAAAACAGCAGGCGTAAAAAGAAAAGGCACATAAAAAAAGGTCCCGTACTCATAGCAGTCATACTTCTGCTGTGCGGTATAGGCTGGCTCACATATCTTTATCACGAGCAGATAATCAACAAGGCAAAGGATATTCCGAACTCTTTTTCATATCCTACAGATTATGAGGAGTATGTAATAAGATACAGCACCAAGTACAAGTGCGACCCTGTGCTTGTGTTCTCTGTAATAAAAGTGGAAAGCGGCTTTAATAAAGACGCTGTTTCATCAGTGGGTGCCAGAGGTCTTATGCAGCTTATGGAGGACGCATACGATTGGATAAAATATCGACTTGACGATCAGCGTGACAACACCTATGACGATATGTTCGACCCTGAACTTAATATCCAATATGGCACATATTATCTCAGCTATCTTATGGAAAAGTATGACGGCTCTGTAGAGCTGACAGCGGCGGCATATCACTGCGGAATGAATCTTGTTGACAGTTGGATAGAAAACGGCACTGTTGACCCTGACAATTTCAAAGTCAGCGACATACCTGACGAAAATGACCAGACTTCAAACTATGTGCGCAAGATACGCAAAGCCTATGACAATTATAAGGATATACTCAGCAGTCATGGGGATATTACAGAAAACAGTTAAGCAAAACCATGCGCAGGGGCGAACAGTGTCCGCCCATTGTAACGCAGTTTCAATAAGAATACATTAAAAGGAGGACTTTACAATGGATAACAAGAAGAAAGAAAAGTCCGAGGGCGAAAAGCTTGCAGAAAAGCTTCTTTCGGATAAGAAAAACGGTGGACTTCGCCTTAGCGAAGAAAAGCTCAAAAAGGCAGACAAGTTCTGCGAGGGCTATAAAAGCTTTCTGAACACTGCAAAGACAGAGCGTGAGGCTGTTATCGAGGCAGTGGCTCAGGCTGAAAAAGCAGGCTTCAAGCCTTATGAAAAGGGCAAGAAGTATGACGCCGGCGACAAGTTCTATTTTGTAAACAGAGGAAAGGCTATCATACTTACAGTTATGGGCAAGGACGGTCTTGAAAAAGGTATCAGACTTGCTGCCGCTCATATCGACTCACCACGTCTTGACCTTAAGCAGTACCCACTTTACGAGGACAAGGAACTTTGCCTGTTCAAGACACACTATTACGGCGGCATAAAAAAATATCAGTGGACAACTGTTCCAATGTCACTTCATGGCGTTGTTATAAAGTCTGACGGTGAAAGCGTTACAGTAAATATCGGCGAGGACAAGGACGACCCTGTTTTCTGCGTAACTGATATCCTGCCGCACCTTGCAGACGCTCAGATGAAAAGACCTGCTCCACAGCTCATCAAGGGTGAGGAGCTTAATCTGCTCATAGGTTCAAGACCATTCAGAGATGACGCTGTTTCAAACAAGGTAAAACTCAACATAATGGCTATCCTTAACGAGAAATACGGCATTGTAGAGGACGATTTCGTTTCCGCAGAGCTTGAAGCTGTTCCAGCATTCAAGGCACAGGACGTTGGCTTTGACAGAAGCATGGTAGGCTCTTATGGTCAGGACGACAGAGTTTGCGCATACACAGCTTTGCAGGCTATCCTCAAATGCAAAGACCCTAAAAAGACCTGCATGACCATACTCACAGACAAGGAAGAAACAGGAAGTGACGGCAACACAGGACTTAACAGCTCATATCTGCCATACTTCATTGCTGACCTTGCAAAGGTATACGGACTTGAGGGCAGAAACGTTATCTCTGCTTCCGAGTGCCTTTCAGCAGACGTAAATGCGGCATATGACCCAACATTCTCAGAGCCGTTCGAGATAAGAAACTCATCACAGATAAACTACGGCGTTGTTGCCACAAAGTTCACAGGCGCAAGAGGCAAGTCAGGCACTTCCGATGCTTCTGCTGAGTTTGTGGGCAGAGTGAGAAAGCTCTTTGACGAACACAACATCGTTTGGCAGACAGGCGAGCTTGGCAAGGTAGACGGCGGCGGTGGAGGAACTGTCGCACAGTATATCGCAAACCTTGACATGAACGTTATCGACGTTGGCGTACCAGTGCTTTCAATGCACGCACCATTTGAGATAACCTCGAAGATAGACACTTATATGGCATATAAGGCTTTCTCAGTTTTCTTTGCTGACTAATTTGATATCAAATAAGCATATCCGCTTTCCCATTTGGGGAAGGCGGATCTTTTTTTGTCCCCATTGCGACAATTTTTCCATCCAAGCAGTGCTATCATAATATCAAAGGGAGGAACGCCATGAAAATTTACATAGATATACTCCTTGTGACAAACGCCATTATGACGCTTATCATGCTGGAAGCGGCAGGCAGGATATGTCACAAGGTCATAAGTCCGCTGCGGCTGTTGACAGCTTGCTCGGTGGGAGGACTTTCGTCGCTTGTTATGGCTATAGACAGCAGAGGATATTTCACTGCAGTTCTTATTGTGGTGATAAAGCTTGTCAGTGCGGTATTCACAGTGCTTATAGCCTTTGGGTGTAAAGACCCTTGGCAACTACTTCGATACTTCATCATATACTGTGCAGTGGACGCAGTTTTCACGGGTATAGTGGTGACCCTTTGGCAGATATCAGGAAGCAAGGTGATTTTTTTCAGAAACCTCACTGTGTATTTTGACATCTCTCTATTTAAGCTTGCCCTTGCCTGCGGTATAGCATATGGTCTGCTCTGTGTTTATGAGAACATCACACGCAGGTGTTTCAACAGGGCCGCAAAATACGAAGCCATATACGAAAATGGTGGCTGTATAGTGAAAGTCCCTGCCATATGTGACAGTGGGAACAGGCTTTGCGACAGCTTCACAGGCACGCCAGTGGTGGTTTTCTGCTGTGACAGGCTTTTCTATCACTACGACCTTGACCGTGACGAGCCTGACCCTCTAAGCGGTTTCAGGCTTATCCCCTGCTCTACTGTCAGCGGTGAGGGAATTATCCACATAACCGCCGCAGGGAGCGTAAAGATAATCGACGATAAAGACCGTGTACACAACGTCAGGTGTTATGTGGGCATAAAGCCCTCGCTGAACGGAAAATCACGGGCTATATTCAACCCCGCATTGCTGGGATAATACAGGAGGAATACAAATGACCACACTTAAAACACTCGCTCTAGGGCTGAACAGATTTTTGAGCCGTTTGTTTTCAGACGACCCCGAAACTATAGATTACCTAAATGGTGCAGATTCGTTACCGCCGCCCCTAAACAAAGAGGAAGAGAAAAAAGCCTTTGAGCTTCTTGAAACAGACCCGAAAAAAGCCCGAGAACTGCTTATCGTGCATAATCTCAGGCTTGTGGTATATATAGCAAAGAAGTTTGAGTCAACAGGCACAGGCATAGAGGATCTTATCTCAATAGGCTCTATAGGGCTTATCAAGGCAGTGAACACCTTCTGTCCTGATAAAAACATCAAGCTCGCGACCTATGCTTCACGGTGCATAGAAAACGAGATACTTATGTTTCTTAGAAAATCAAATCAGTATAAAAATGAAATATCCATAGACGAACCGCTGAATGTTGACTGGGACGGCAACGAACTGCTTTTATCCGATATTCTAGGCACCGATGACGACACCGTGAACAAGGGCATAGAAAGCGAAGTTGAGAAACAGCTTCTTCTGGAGGAGATCGAAAAGCTCTGCCCTCGTGAAAAGCAGATAATGAAAATGCGATTTGGGCTTTCAGGCAAAAAAGAAATGACCCAGAAGCAGGTCGCTGATGAAGTCGGTATATCCCAATCCTACATATCTAGACTTGAAAAGCGGATAATAAAATCCATACGACGAAATTTAGAAAAAATATGCTGATTAAAAAACTGGCGAACACGCAAAATGTTCACCAGTTTTTATGTTATATGGGATAATTTCGTTTTCACAGCAGTGTAATTCTTCTCTGAAATAGGGATCACCTTGCCATATGTAAGCTCTATTCTGTAACGGCTTATGCGGCTTACATATTCAGGATTTACAAGATAATTTTCATGACAGCGCACAAACATATCCCTATATCGTCTTTCAAACACCTTAAGGCTCTGCACTGATTCAAATGAGCCGTCAATGGTATATATGACGCAGTGACTGCCACTGCTTTCCACATAAGCTATCCATGACCTATCCAGAAAAACAAGCGACCTGTCTACGCCATTTACTATCACTCTCTTTGTACGCCTTTCACCTGAACAGACATTTTTCTTGTATATTTCTTCATAATGTACAGGATATATCCTGTCACGTTCATCATATTTAATGGCATTGGAAATGTGACAAAGCTTTATTTTTTCTACGCCGTTCTCGCTCACCCATGTAAACTGTATCCTTTGATCTGCTCTCCCAACACTGCTGTCAGGCCAAATCGTATCCAAAATGAAAAACATTATGACCTCGCAGGAACATTCCGTAAGACCTATGGAAAACACCTTTAGGTCGCTGAGCACAAATTCAAGCTTGTGGTCTTCTTGCGAAAAAGCATCGACAAGCGCCTTTCTGGTGCGTATCACATGCTTCTCAGCGGGACCTATCCAAAGAATGTCTTCATGACAGGCATTAAGAAAGCTGTCTATCTCGTTATTGTAGTACTTAGTGAGAATATCGGCTGAACGTGTTTCAAGAACTCTATATTCCATGAAATCAAATCCTCCGTTTGCTGAATTAATTTGTACATTTTTTATTGTTTCTTCTATTATACGACATTTTTATTATTTTGTCAATAATACTGACACAATTTCATTTTCGCAAAATTTCGACAGATAAACTATGTATAAATTCTTCAGAAGTTTTATTGTAATTTTAAAGCATATGTGATATACTTAGACCATACGATAAATGAAAGGAGAAGATATCTTGGCGATAGATAGATTTTATGCGGTGATACCCGCTTATGAGCCTGATGAAAAAATGCTGGCTGTTATTGACGATATATCTTCATTGACCGATTTTCATATAATTGTCATTAATGACGGCAGCGGCAAGGATAAGCTGCCGATTTTTGCCGAAGCCGCAAAAAAAGCCATAGTTCTCACCCATGAGGTAAACAAAGGCAAGGGGCGTGGCATAAAAACCGCACTTGAATACATAAAAGAACATGAAGCCGATACTGTGGGCATCGTCATTGCAGACGCAGACGGACAGCACAAGGTGGAGGATATAATAAGGGTTTCGGAAGCTCTGAAAAGCTCCCCTGACAAGCTTATTATGGGTTGTCGCAGATTTTCGGGAAAGATACCGCTGCGAAGCAAATTCGGCAACAATATCACAAAATTTGTTTTCTCATTTGCCGCAGGAGTAAAGGTAAGCGACACGCAGACGGGCTTGCGTGGTTTTTCCTCAAAGCTCATACCTTTTATGCTGTCGGTAAACGGTGACAGATATGAGTTTGAGATGAATATGCTACTTGAATGTGCAAGAGAAGGCATAAGATTCTATGAAGTGCCTATCGAAACAGTTTACCTTGGCAAAAACGAGTCATCACATTTTAATCCTATCAAAGACTCATGGAGGATATACAAGGATATACTAAAATTCTCCTGCTCATCACTTCTTAGCTTCTGCGTGGACTATATTTTCTACAGCATTTTCGCAATGATAAGCGGGAACGTAGCGTTTTCTAACATATGTGCAAGAGTGATAAGCTCCATTTTCAACTTTTCCATGAACAAAAAATTCGTCTTTAAAAATAAGGAAGGCATTGCAAAGACAGCCGCAAAATACTTTCTGCTTGCCGCATTAATACTAGCTGCAAACACAATAATGCTAGAGCTATGTGTGAAATATCTCATACACAACAAATATATCAGCAAAATACTAATAGAAGTGCTGCTTTTCTTTATAAGCTGGGCGGCACAAAAAAGTTTCGTTTTCAGAAAGAGGGAAAGAAAAATTGACGAATAAGACAAAAAAGCCAATGCCTGTCTGGGCAATGATCATACCGGACGTTGTGCTTACAGCGGCAGCCATAGGCGTATTCATGCTTTTTGACTACGTTATGCCGCAAAGTTCAGGAGTAAAGGGAGAAGTGATCGCAACAGTTGACAGCTCCGCAGAGGGTAGCTTCACCCTGCCAAATGCGGCTGACAACTCGCAGGCAGAAAGCACTGCGCAGGACGACAGCGAGCCTGCAGTTACCACAACAGCTCCGCAGGCAGAAAAGGCTACAACCACACTGCGTACTGAGCAGACCAACCACAGAAACTGGGGCAATCAGGACACTGCCGACTATCGTTCAGACCAAAACGCTATAAGCAGTATAACAAACGGTGCCATAACCTCTGAGGAGCTTGGCTCGGCTTCAACTGACAATGCTCAGGTGACAGTATACAAAAAATCTATCGGCGAGGGCAGCAACAAGATAACCTATTTTGTGGCTGATGTTTATGTCACAAGCGCAAGCGAGATAAAATCCGCCTTTGCAGACGGAGAATTCGGTAAGAACATCAAGGACTCAGTATTCAGTATGGAGGTGGAAAACAACGCTCTTTTCGCCATAAACGGTGATTTCTATGGTAATTCAGAACGCAGTATCGTTATAAGAAACGGTATAAAATACCGTGATGATGTCAACGACGCAGACGTGTGCGTGCTGTTCACAGACGGCACAATGCAGACCTACTCCCCGTCTGAATATGACAGCGACGCTGTTATAGCAAAGGGTGCATGGCAGGCTTGGAACTTTGGTCCTGCACTTCTTGACGGAAGTGGCAACGTTCTTGAAACGTTCAACACAACAAAATATCTCAACAGTGCAAATCCACGTTCAGCTATCGGCTGTGTGTCGGCAGGCCACTATATTTTCGTGACAGTTGACGGCAGAAACGAAGGCTACTCAAAGGGCGCAACTCTCAGCGAGCTTGCGGCTATCATGAGTGATGAGGGCTGTATGTCTGCGTTCAATCTTGACGGTGGAAAGTCCGCTATGATGTACTTCAACAAAAGCATTGTGAACGCTCCTGACGGCGGTGGACGTGACCTCAGCGACATTATCTATATAGGAGGATAAAAATGAAAAGACTAAGCAAAATTCTCCCACATATCACGATAATACTTGCGGGAATGTTCATTGTATTCTGGATATTGGATATACTCAACCCTACAATGAATTTCATAAACAGAAAAATATCCAACAAGCTTCTGCTGGCATTTTGCATATCAGCCATAATAACAGCGATACTAGCGGTCTACTATCAGCGCAAGAGCGACAGAAAAGAATAGAACTAATGCAGAGTCACACGGCTCTGCATTTTTTATGGTCAGATTTTCCTGAAAAATATCTGTATAGTTCCTGATCGAAAGGTAATAATTATATTATCACGGCAGCATAAAATGCTGCTTTTTAACAGGAGCGTGCGATGCAGTACAATAAAGTTGAGATAAGCGGAGTGAATACCAATGAGCTTAAAACGCTGAAAGAGTCGGAAAAGCTGGAGCTTTTGAAAAAAGCCCATTCAGGCGACAAAAAAGCCCGTGAGGAGCTTATAAATGGCAATCTCAGGCTCGTGCTGAGCGTTTTGCAGAAGTTTGTGAGCCGAAGCGACTCCCCTGACGACCTTTTTCAGGTGGGTGTTGTGGGGCTTATCAAGGCGATAGATAATTTCGATACCTCTCTTGATGTGAAGTTTTCTACCTACGCTGTGCCTATGATAGCAGGAGAGCTTAGAAGATTTCTTCGTGATTTTCAGCCCATGAGGGTGAGCCGTTCTCTCCGTGACCTTGCTTATAAAGCAATGCAGGCGAAAGAACAGCTCATATGCGAAAACCAGAAAGAGCCTACTGTTGAGCAGATAGCAGACACTATCACCGAAAAGCCTAGTCAGGTGGTCATTGCCCTTGAAGCCATAACCGACCCGGTCTCACTCTATGAGCCTGTGTATTCTGACAACGGCGACGCTCTTTATGTATTGGATCAGGTGAGCGACTCCTGTGACGATAAAAGCTGGCTTGAAGAGCTTTCATTGAAGCAAGCCATGAGCGAGCTTCAGCCTCGTGAACGTAATATACTCTTCCTGCGCTTTTTCAAAGGACAAACTCAGGTGGAGGTAGCAAAAAATATTGGCATCTCTCAGGCACAGGTATCACGGCTTGAAAAAGGTGCATTGGAACACATCAAGAAAAGTATCTAACGTCTGTCGCAATACGTTAAATCGACATTTATGAATATTTTTGTTATATATGATTACATTAAGGTCACGTTTTTGAAACAATTCGATTAATAATGTGCCGTTAAAGTTGCTTGTAGTCAAAAAATTTGATATAATAATATAGGAGTTATTATGTTAAATCGTCATAAGGGAGTTGAAGTGTATGCTGACTGATTATTCGGTCCTTATTTCCGAGTCATATGACGGCCAGCATAAACTGTTGACCGAGGAACTGAAACGCAAGGGTACAAAGGTCCATATATGCGGTGATACTGAAATAGAGCTTGAGATAGGTGCTGTAAAATATACTCCTGACGTTATCGTTATTGACTGCTGTAAGCTGGGATATAAAAAGCTTCTGCATTTTCGTGAGATACTTCACGAAAATGACATTTATCCCATAATATATAACATCTACACTTATGATGACACAGAAACGATCCGTATTCTTCTCGATTATGATGATATTCTGCACATACTTATGCCATACGACGCTAAGAACGTATGCCACTATATGCTTGACAAGCTAAAAAGGATACCTGTCGATCCTGATATCCTTAGACAGAATATTTCAAAGGAGATACATAGGATCATAACATCAACGGGCATAAACCGCAAACATTCAGGATATGACCATATCTACTACATGATATTTCTTATTATATTCAAATATAACGGTAATAAAGTACAAATAGGCGAACTTTATAAGGACATTGAAAAACAATACGGAAAAAACACTGCAGCTATTGAACGCTCAACAAGAAGTGCTATAGTTTCAGGCTGGGAAAAAATGAAGCCTGTGGATAAGCAAATGCTTTTTGAAAGTTGCCTTGCTAATGGAACAAAGCCTACAAATGCAATGTACATAAACACCATAGCTTTATATATAAAGCATTTGTATAACGATCAGTTGGAGATGTATTACAAAAACAAAAACGATCATACATAGGACGATCCCCAAAGTGCATACCTATTATAAAGGGTATGCACTTTTTTTGAAAGGGGAAGGTTTCATGATATGTAGTTTTTCAAGCTTGCGAAATAAAGAGGTCGTCAATATGCGAACAGGACTGAAAATAGGCTATGTTGATGATATAGAAATGGATACTCAGGGAGCGAATATAGTTTCACTGATCGTCTATGGCAAACCAAGGGCTTTCGGTATCATGGGCAGAGATGAGGATATTATCATAAAATGCTCGGATATCGAGCTTATCGGCGAAGATACCATACTTGTAAAATTCAACGATAGTGCAGTATGCACAAAGAACAGAACTGTAAAAATTGAAAATTTGTTAAAATAAATTGTCGTAAGCTCTTGAAATGAAATAGAAAATATGATATAATATTAAAGCAATTCGCACGGACAGGTTTTTGCCGTTGGTCCTGCCGTAAGACAGGTGAAAGCAAGTAAAGCCGTTCGGAGGATAAAAACATCTGCATAAGCAGAAATCTAAAACCAAACAGGAGGTTACTACAATGGGAGTAGTATCAATGAAGCAGCTTCTTGAAGCTGGTGTACACTTTGGTCACCAGACAAGAAGATGGAACCCTAAAATGGCTCCATACATTTTCACAGAAAGAAACGGAATTTACATCATCGATCTTCAGAAGACCGTTAAGAAGCTTGAAGAAGCTTATATGTTTATCCGTGACATCTCAGCTAATGGCGAAGAGGTACTTTTCGTAGGTACAAAGAAGCAGGCTGGAGATTCTATCAAGGAAGAGGCACTGAGAGCTAATGCACATTATGTAAATGCAAGATGGCTCGGCGGTATGATGACAAACTACAAGACGATCCAGCAGAGAATCAAGAGACTTGAGCAGCTCCACACAATGGAAGAGGACGGCACATTCGACCTTCTCCCTAAGAAGGAAGTTGTTAAGCTGAAGCTTGAGATAGAAAAGCTTGAAAAGTTCATGGGCGGTATCAAGAACATGAAGAAGCTTCCAGGCGCACTTTTCGTTGTTGACCCAAGAAAGGAAAAGATCGCTGTAGCAGAGGCTAAGAAGCTTGGCATACCTGTAGTAGCTATCGTTGACACAAACTGCGATCCTGACGATGTTGATTATGTTATCCCAGGTAACGATGACGCTATCAGAGCAGTTAAGCTTATCGCTGGTTGCATGGCTAACGCTATAATCGAAGGCAGACAGGGTGAGGACGCTGAGTCCGCTGAAGAGGCAGACAAGGTGGAAGAAGCTGACGAGGCTGCTGAATAAGAGCTGAAATTTCAGGCAGGCATTTATAGTATATTTGTCTGCCTATTTCGATATAAAACACTAGGAGGAATAATAATGGGTAAGGTATCCGTAGCAGAGATCAAAGAACTTATGACAGCAACAGGCGTTGGCATGATGGACTGCAAGAAGGCTCTTGTAGAAGCTGACGGCGATATGGAAAAGGCAGTAACACTTCTCCGTGAAAAGGGACTTGCTACACAGGCTAAGAAGAGCGGCAGAGTTGCAGCAGAGGGTATCTGCACAGCTGTAGTTAAGGGCAACGTAGGCTGCGTTCTTGAAGTAAACATCGAAACAGACTTTGCTGCTAACAATGATGAGTTCAAGGCTTTCGTTGCAGCAGTTGCTGATACAGTAATCGAGACAAACCCTGCTGACGTTGACGCACTTAAGGCAACAAAGATCAGCGGTGGTGACAAGACAGTTGAAGAGACACTTCAGGATCTGTTCATCAAGATCAGAGAGAACATGGTAATCAGAAGATTCAAGAGAATGGAAGGTATTCTTGTTCCTTACGTTCACGGTGCAGGCAGCATCGGCGTTATGGTAAAGCTTGATTCTGACATTGCAGCTGACAATGCTGAGCTCCTTGCTGCTGGTAAGGACTGTGCACTTCAGGTTGCAGCTATGAATCCTGCATACCTGAACAGAGAGGCTGTTCCTGCTGACGCTCTTGACAAGGAGAGAGAGATCATGCTGGCTCAGATGGCTGAAGATCCTAAGATGGCTAACAAGCCTGAGCAGGTTAAGCACAAGATCATCGACGGTAAGATCGGCAAATACTATTCTGAGAACTGCCTCCTTGAACAGGCATTCGTTAAGGATGATAAGGTATCTGTTGGCAAGTACGTTGAGTCTGTAGCTAAGAAGCTTGGCGGCAAGATCGACGTTGTTGAGTACGTTCGTTTCGAGAGAGGCGAAGGCGTAGAGAAGAAGGAAGAGAACTTCGCTGACGAAGTTGCAGCAATGACAAAGTAATCTTTCTGACATAAATAAAAATCCCTCGGTGATTAGCCGAGGGACTTTTTTTATGGGCTTTTGATTGTAACTTGTCAAGTTTTATTATACTGCGTCATTCGGCTATGCGATATAATATAAGTAGAAGTTAATATGTCTTCAGTATAGAGAGTGTCTTAAATATAAGATGCTCTCTTTTTTGTTGACCTTTTTCTTTTGTTGAGGTCAGCAACAGAGGGAAAATAGACTTGACAGAATCCTCTGAAAAGAGGTATAATGACAGAAAGGAAGTGTTCAATATGAGCACTGGCGAGGAACTGCTTAATGCGTGCAAACCATTGATGAACTATTCGTAGTTTGTAGAAAAAGTTAAAACTCTAAGCAAAGAAATGGGTATAAAAGAAGCTGTGGATATAGCTATCGATGAAATGCCTGAAAGCTTTGCAATAAAGAGATTTCTCAGAAAAAACAAATCGGAGGTGGAACTTTTGTGTATTACAAGTTTTAGTGAACGTGATGAAAAGTGCATCCATGACGAAGGTTTTGAAGAGGACGTTAGAGGGGCTGTTTTAATTGCTCGAGAACTAGGCCAAACAAAAGAACAAACTATCTCACTTGTGCTGAAACAGTATGAGCTGGCACAGGAAGATGCCGAAAAGTATGTGGATAAGTACTGGGATGAGAAATAAGATAAGAAGCGGCATCCTCTGAACTTATAGCTCTTGACTTTTTATTAGCATTGTGATATAATAAAAATGACAAAAGGGTACTGCATAAGCCTATTGGCTAAGCGGTTTCTCCCAAAGATTTAGTGAAAAGAAACACCGTTACTTGTGAGATTATTGGCGGTGTTTCTTTTCGTAAGGGTTTGCCAAAGAAAAGTCTATTTTGTCAAGTAAAAGCGAAACGAAAAGCCCACTCAGTTTTGTAACTGAGTGGGTGTTTCTTTTCGTAAGCGTTTGCCAAAGAAAAGTCTATTCGCTCCTGCTGGGATGGAAATTCCTTGCATGGTCTGTTTTTTAGAGTAGGGTGCGGAGGATTTGACGAGTACATTGCATTTATTTCATCACACTTAAAACAAAGCCCCTCGGTGATAAGCCGAGGGGCTTACGACAGTAGGCATAAAGAAGTTTTCAGACAAACATTGTAAGACAGGTACAGCAAGCTAAATTATTACCGAAAGGGTGCTTACAATGATTGATATGATTTACAACCTCCGTGTGGGGGATATTCATGCCGCTGAGTTCTCTGACGAGTTTAACAAGCTCTGCATACCATTTGAAAATTCACTGAACGAGGAGCAGATTGAAGTGTTCCACAAGATACTTGACTGTGTGAGCGATACTTCCGCCGCTGAGATGAGAGCTGCTTATAAGGTCGGTTTCAAGGACGGTGCAGCTATGATTCAGGAGATTCAGGACTAAAATAATTACAGAATAAAAAAAGGAATATTTTCGTGATCGGGGCATTGCCCTTTGACGATCCATAAGTATAGCATAGCAAGCTATAACCCAAAGGTTCAAACCATATAACCAATCGAAACTTCTCAAAGCCTTCTTTTCATGGTATAATATACACAAGAAACACGAATCGGAGGTGTTATCGTGGAAGAAAAGGCAAAAAAGAAACTGACGGTCAAGGGACTTCTGAAAGCACTTCTTCTTGTCCTGCTGATACTTGTCATCCTATCGCTTATCATCATTTTTGGCGGCAAGGGCAACAAAAAAGATAATGCGATTATCCGAGGCGAAAGTGGAACGAAGTCGCTTGTGGTATATTTCTCTCAGGCAGATGTAGTTGATCTCGACAAGATCGATGCTGTTTCATCGGCAAGTATGAGAACGGATAACAGCGGAAATGTTTACGGCAACACAGAGTACGTTGCAAGACTGTTTCAGCAACCAACGGGTGCAGATCTGTACAGTATTCAGACAAGCAGGCTCTATTATGAGAGTTATCCGCTGACGGCTTATCGTGCGTTCTGGGAGGAACTGTTTAACACTCGTCCGAAGCTGATCGGTCTTCCCGATGATCTCGATCAGTATGATACGATCTATATCGGATTTCCCGTATGGTGGTTCAATGCCCCGATGCCGATAGGTTCTTTCTTTGAGGAATACGATGTCAGTGGAAAGACCATTGTTCCGTTCTGCACAAATCAGGGCAGCGGCGTTGATTCGGGCTATGAGCTTCTGAAGGACGAATGTGACGGAGCAACGGTCGCAGAGGGTTTCAACGGAAACAATACCGATCTGAATGAAGTAACAAACTGGCTGAAAAGTCAGGGATATATCAATGACTAATGGGAGGTAAACTATGGAATATGTACAGCTCAACAACGGGATCAAAATGCCCATGCTCGGCTACGGCGTGTATCAGGTGACAAAGAACGAGTGCGAGAGGTGTGTGACCGATGCACTTTCTGTGGGCTATCGTCTGATTGACACGGCACAGAGCTATTTCAACGAGGAAGAAGTAGGTGCAGCTATCACAAAATCGGGTATTCCCCGCGAGGAGATTTTTCTCACAACTAAGGTCTGGGTGGAGCATTACGGCTATGAGGAGTGCAAGAAATCGGTCTACACTTCCCTCGAAAAGCTGAAAACCGACTATCTCGACCTGATTCTCCTGCACCAGCCGTTCAGCGATTATTACGGTGCATACCATGCATTGGAGGAGCTTTACAACGAGGGCGTTCTCCGTGCGATCGGCGTATCCAACTTCTATCCCGACAGACTGGTAGACATCGCCAGCTTTGCGAATATCGTGCCAATGGTAAATCAGGTGGAAACGCACGTCCTCAATCAGCAGAAGGTCGCCAAGGAGTACATGGACAAGTACGGCGTACAGTGTGAGGCGTGGGCACCATTCGGCGAGGGCAGAGGCGGTCTGTTTGAGAATGAAACGCTCATAAATATCGGCAAAAAATATGGCAAGACCTCCGCACAGGTCATGCTCCGCTGGAATATTCAGCGCGGTGTTGTTGTGCTGCCGAAGTCCACACACAGAGAGCGAATGATACAGAATATCGATGTTTTCGACTTCACGCTCTCTGATGAAGATATGACAGCGATCGCCGCCCTCGACACTGCGACAAGCTCGTTCTTTTCCCACTACGATCCTGCAATGGTGGAGTGGTTCGTGAAGATGGTCAAGGAACGCAAAAAGAACAATCACAGTGAGAAGGAAACAAAGAACTGGTAAGGAGAAATGATATGAGCATTTTATTTATCAACGGCAGCCCAAATCCTGATGGAAATACTGCCGGACTCGCGAAGATACTGCTGAATGGTAAGAATTACGAAACACTGAATCTGACAGACTATGTGATCGGCGTGTACGGACAGAAGCTCCCTAACGATCAGTTTGATGAGGTGATCGCAAAGATCAAGGCGGCAGATGTACTTGTGATCGGCTCTCCACTTTACTGGCACAACATCTGTGGCAGTGTGCGTACTTTGCTTGACAGATGCTATGGTCCGGTCGGGCAAGGAGAACTGAGCGGTAAGCTGTTCTTTATCTTTCAGGGAGCAGCACCCGAAAAGTGGATGCTTGAAGCCGGAGAATATACAATGTCACGCTTTGCAGGGCTTTACGGACTTTCCTATGAAGGTATGATCGTGAACTCCTCCGATGCAAAAAAGCTGTCTGCAAAGGTATAAGATGTATGAAAGACCTGTCTGATCTATTTGGATAGGTCTTTTGGCATTAACCTAAAGGTTCATGCTTGCTTTTTCGTCGGTGCTGTGATATAATGGAATATAGCAGATCTCTACGAAGGGAGAATTATTATGTATAATCATCAGCTCGACACATTTATCGTTGTCGCAGACAGCGGCAGCTTCAATAAAGCGGCGGAAGCACTGTTTATCTCGCCGCCTGCGGTCATCAAGCAGATCAATCTGCTGGAAGACAGTCTTGGTGTCCGTCTGTTTACACGCACGCACAGAGGATTACAGCTCACAAAGGCAGGACAGTCGGTCTATGAGGATGCGCGGTATATCATTGCCTATTGCCGTGAATCGGTGGAGCGGGCGAAGAAAGCCGATGACACACAACCGTCTGTACTTCGTATCGGTACATCGACCATGACACCCGGACAGACCATTGTGGATATGTGGACGCAGATCAGAGAGGAGATCCCCGACATCAAATTCCAGCTCGTCCCCTTTGAGAACACTCCCGAAAACGCAAGAGAGATACTCAAAAACATGGGAAAGAACATTGACATCGTATGCGGAGTTTATGATGAACGAGCTCTGAAACACTGGCAGTGTGCGGCACAGTTCATAGCAGATGTACCGATGCGCTGTGCAGTATCGGTCTATGATCCTCTTGCGAAAAAAGACAGGCTGACAGTGGAAGACCTGCACGGCAGGTCGATCATGCTGATCCGTGAGGGCTGGAACGAGGAAACGGACAGGCTCCGCAAATGGCTCACGGTAGAACACCCTGAAATCAACATCGTGACATTTGATTTCATCAATCTCTCGGTGTTCAACGATTGCGAGAACAGCGATCATGTCTTGATGTGTATTGATATGTGGTCGAATGTCCACCCGCTGCTGAAAACGCTGCCTGTGGACTGGGACTATTCCATGCCCTTCGGTCTGCTTCATGCACCGAAACCGAGCAAGACCGTGAAGCGGTTCCTGAATGCGGTGAAAAAGCTGAATAAGTAATAACTCAAAGGTTAATAGGTCATAACAAACGGAGACTTCTCATGAGGTCTCCGTTTTGCTATAATATAGGTAAAGAAAACCGAAACGGAGGTATTACTTATGAAACATACAATAAAAATCATGATCCCGTTCCTGATGATCGCAGGACTGCTCACAGGCTGCGGAAGTCAGGTAACAACAGGTTCAAAAGCTGAAACAACACAAGCGACAAAAACAGAAACGACTACGGCAGTATCAGAACAAGAAACGCAGACAGAAACGGAGCAAACACCAGAAACTACTGATGCTGTGACCGAAGCTCCCGAAGAAACGACCGATGAAACCGCTGACAGTAATATTCTTGTGATCTATTATTCGGCGCAGGAACATACCAAAGGTGTCGCAGAGATCGTTGCCGATGCGCTTGGGGCAGATGTATTTGTGATCGAACCTGTGGATATTTACACAGAGGACGACCTCAACTGGACAAATGAGCAGAGCCGAGTCGTGACAGAGCATAATGACGAGAACCGTCACACAGAGCTTGTTTCCACGACTGTTGAGAACTGGGACAGCTATGATACTGTTCTGATCGGCTATCCCCTCTGGTGGAGAGAAGCCTCATGGGTGGTCAATGATTTTGTAATGGATAATGATTTCAGCGGGAAAGACGTTATCCCGTTCTGCACATCAATGTCAGACGGTATTGGCGACAGCGGTGTTCACCTTGCTGAAATGGCAGGTACGGGCAACTGGCTCGAAGGTATGCGGTTCAGTGAAGATTACGATACTGCCGAAGTTACAGAATGGGTAGACAGTCTGAATTTGTAGTAAACGGTCAACACATCTTTCAGAAAGGAGCGAAGGAGATGAACGCTATGAAACGCTTTGCATTACTTGGAACAGTACTGATGTCATTCCTGACAGGCTGCGGAACACAGCAGGAAAACACAGCAAACTCGCAGACGATACCAAAAGCCGCCGTAAGTTCAGATACGGTGAAGGAGATCGCCCAGACGGGTATGAGTACCACCGTTCCCGATATATATTGCAGCCGATCGAACAGGCAGGAACAGTCACGCAGATCACTTATGACAGCAAGGACTTTGTCCGTGACGAGAGCGATATTACTAAGACCGCATAAGTCTATCTTCCCTACGGCTACGATGAAAACGACACCGAAACACGCTACAACATCTGCTACTTGATTCACGGCTGGGGCGGTCATGCAGGTGAGTATTTTCAGTACGCAAACATCACGGATATGCTGGACAATATGATCGCTAAGGGCGATATTCCGCCTACGATATTTGTGTCCGCCACATTTTATAACGACAATTCCGACACGGGCTTTTCCGGTTCTGTTGCGGAGTTCAGTCCGCTTCACCGTGACTTTGAGGAATATCTGATGCCTGCGGTAGAGGGACAGTTCCACACCTATGCGGAAAGCACCTCACCCGACGATTTGAAAGCCAGCCGTGACCACCGAGCCTTCGGCGGATTCTCCCTCGGCTCGGTAACAACGTGGCTGCAATTCTGCTATGATTCCGACTATATCCGCTACTTCCTGCCCATGAGCGGTTCGTGCTGGTATTACGGCGGTTACGGCGATTTCCAGATCGAAAAAAACGTGGACTTCATTCAGCAGCTCATTCAGGACAACGACCTTGACGAGCGTGGATATTTCATCTATCACGGTGTCGGCACGAATGATACGGTGAAGTCGCAGTCCATTGACATGGCGGAGGAAATGCTCTCCCGCAGCGATATTTTCACGCCCGACCACTACGTTTTCTATCAGCGTGAGGGCGGTCAGCACGATCATGTTTCCTGTCGTGAGTTCATGTACAACGCTCTGCCGCTGTTCTTCGGAGGTGAGAACGTGCAGACAGATAGCTTTACTGAAAATACAACAGTCGCAGAGGTCAAAGCAAATGTAGCTTTCGGTGATTTCGGCAGACTGCTTTTCCCCGTGGACAGGACTGTTTCCGACGATATGACACTGAAAGATGTGAGTTCAAGCAGTACCTACACATGGTACAATTATATCAAGCCCGAAAAGACCGTTGAGATCGTCAATTACCTGAAAAACGCCGCAGAAAGCGGTCAGCAGATATTTTACAACATCTACACCGAGGAGGAAATGCAGGCGGACAGCAGTCTGCGTGACACGGGACTTTTCTTCTTCAAGGGTGAGGACAATGCGAAATTTGCTGTGTGCAATGCAGGCGGCGGATTTGCCTATGTGGGGGCGATGCACGACAGCTTTCCCCATGCTCTTGAACTGTCAAAAATGGGCTATAATGCCTTTGCACTGATCTACCGTCCCGATGCTCCCTATGATGACCTTGCGAGGGCGATTGAGTTTATTCATGACAATGCCGACACGCTGAAAGTCGATCCTGATGATTATTCCCTGTGGGGCGGCTCGGCAGGTGCAAGAATGGCGGCAATGCTTGGTAATTCGGACTATTTGCAGCAGCTCACAGGTCGCACTGACATCGGACAGGCAGGTGCGGTCATCATGCAATACACGGGCTACACCTACACTTCAAAGGCGGACGCTCCGACTTATGTTTGCGTGGGAACGAGTGACGGTATCGCAAATTGGAAAACGATGCAGAACCGCCTGAATACCCTTGAAAGCTACGGTATCCCCACGGAGTTTCATGCCTATGAGGGACTTCCGCACGGCTTCGGACTCGGCACGGGAACAGTCGCTGAGGGGTGGATCTACGATGCTGTTAACTTCTGGGAGGAGCAGCTTTCGGGAACGATCCCCACAAAGCGTGAGCCTGCCAATTTACAGAACTGCCTGATGAAACGTGAGCTTTTGAATGGAAGCATTGAATTCGGTACACAGGAAAAAGACGGCTTTATCGTGGATAATGTGCTGCATTCCGATACACAGGGCGATATCCATTTTTCAAGCTATATCCCCGAAAGCTATGACGGCTCTAAACCCTATGCGTTGTTCGTAACGCTCCCCGGTTGGGAGGGGCTGTACTTTCAGGGCGTGGGTGCGAACCTCGGTGAAAGCTATCCTTTTGAAGCAAGAAATTACAATGACAAGATGATCGTTCTCTCTACGCAGCTTGACGATTGGGGCGAAACATCGTCAAATATGGCGATAGAGCTGACGGAGTATTTTCTGGAGCATTACAATATCGACCGGAAGAAAGTCTATCTGCACGGCTTTTCGGGCGGCGGTGAAACAGGCTCGCTCGTCATGGGCAAACGCCCTGAGCTGTTCAGTGCCTATTTGATGACAAGCTCCAAGTGGGATGGTGATCTTGATGTCCTCGCAAACGCCCATACTCCTGTGTATATGGCGATCGGTGAAGACGACAGCTATTACGGCTCAGGCTATCTGAAACAGGCGTACAACGATCTGTATTCCCTGTATAAAGCGCAGGGGCTTTCTGCCAATGAGATCAACGAGCTGCTTGTCCTTGATGTGAAGGAACAGGACTATTTCTCCGAACGAGGTTTCCAAGATCAGCACGGCGGCGGTAAGGCTTTTGCGGAAGATGAAAGCATTATGAGCTGGCTGTTCTCACAATAAGCAATAATCCAAAGGTTTATAAGTGATAACGAATCGGAACTTCACAGCAGGTTCCGATTTTGTTATAATGAGTATAACAAATCAAAACAAGTAGGGTTTCCTATGAAACGTATCTTCACATTAGGTGCTTTGCTTGGTGCTGTCGTGATCTGTTCAGGCACGATGACAGCGATCACCTTAGTCCAGGCTGACACAAGAGAGTACACCTACACCATTCAAGATGCCCACAATTTGCAGGACTTCCCGCTTGCAAAACCGACAACTGAGGATCTGACAGGAAAGCCTGAGATCATGCACGAACTGGTCGACAAGATCATCGTCCACGAACCCGACAAGTCCAGCGGAAAGCGTGTGCAAGATATTGAGATACACTTCCGCTTTGATGTGACGGTATCGACTATATCCGTTGAAACAGGTAAATATGAAAAAAAAAGGTCGCATAACCGACGGTGTTATGCGACTACACTAAGGAAGAAAAAACTTCTATATCACTACTGTGCTTTTGTTTATGCTTTAAAATATTCAAGGACAGCGTCCAAACTGTCCATTTTCTTGTACACCATTGACAATATCTCATCTGTCGGTGCAATAAGATCTGGCACCATTATTGGTATCATCTTCGCATTGTAAGCCGCCTTTATGCCATTGTAAGAGTCCTCTACAGCAACAGTTTTCTCAGGCCTTACTCCCAGCTTCTCACAGGCAAGTAAATATATCTCAGGCTGTGGCTTTGAATGTTTTATCATATCTCCGCCAATAACCACATGGAAATAATCAAGCAGACCTGCTCCCTTTAGATTTTTGATAACCCCTTTGTAAGACGTTGATGAAGCAAGTCCTACCTTTATATCACGCTCTTTAAGATAAGAAAGCAACTCCCTTGCCCCGCTTTTCAGAGGCAAACCACGCTCAGCGATAATATCTGCACAAATGGCTTTTGCTTCGTCATAAAGTCCGGGTATTGACACTTTGTCACCATATGCGGCTTCTAGGATAGCCATTGTATCAACAGTGCTTCTGCCAATGCACTTCATAGCATTTTCGTGAACGTTGGTCAGACCATATTTCTTTCCAAGGCGCTCCCAGCTTTCAAGACCTATTACTTCGCTGTCGAAAATAACGCCGTCCATATCGAATATGATCCCGTCAAGTTCTGATAAATTCAAACCCACCACGCACCTCACTTGAAATACATATACAGATTACATTTTATCATGCCGTTGTAAAGCTTGCGCTTTTTGTCAGCCTTTTTGCCGAAAAACACCTCAAACTCCTCATGTGGGGAGATTATATAGCATGGATTCTCCTTTGACGGGCAAAGTCTTTGTCCCATTTTCTTATAAAGCTCCTCGGCTTCCTTTATTTCAAGCATACGCTCGCCATATGGGGGATTGACAATTGTTATCGAACCCTCTATCTGGCTGTATTTTGAGATATCCTGCTGTTTTACTGTAAGCTTTGAGCCAACTCCTGCCTTTTTAGCGTTGTTTCTTGTAAGCTCTACCGCTATATCATCAACATCAAAACCAAACGCCTTGAATGCACCCTGCCTGTCAATAGCGTCCATAGCCTCGGCTCTTGCATTGCGCCACGCTGTTTCAGGTATCTGTGACCACTGCTCTGCCGCAAAATTTCTTCTCAGACCAGGTGCAACTTTCAGTGCCTTGTATGCCGACTCAATAAGAAATGTACCTGAACCACACATAGGATCCACCACAACTGAGTCCGCACGAACTCTTGCAAGGTCAACTATACCTGCGGCAAGTGTTTCCTTGATAGGTGCGTCGTTGGAATTTCTTCTGTAGCCACGCTTATGAAGTCCTACACCTGATGTATCAAGATAGATAGTCGCAATGTCCTTATGGATAGCAAACTGTATCTGATGTTTCGCTGCAGTTTCCTCAAAATAGCTTATGCCATAGGCTTTTTCAAGTCTTTTAACGCAGGCTTTTTTGATTATCTTCTGACAATCAGGGATAGAATGAAGCTTTGAATTAAGGGCATGACCCTTAACAGGGAAAGCGTCTTCCCTGCCGATAAAGTTCTCCAGCGGAAGATTCATAACACCGTCAAAAAGCTGTTCAAAGCTTTCTGATCTAAAGCTGCCAAGCTCGATAAGAACACGCTCTCCTGTGGCGATCCAAAGATTTGCCTTTGCAAGCACGTCAAAGCCACCTTCAAAGCTTATCTTGCCGTCAGTTGTGGTAAGATTTTCACCGCCTATCTTTTTTATCTCATATGCAAGCACGCTTTCAAGCCCAAAATGGCATGGAACGCACATTCGCAGTTTATTTTCCATAATGATTTCCTTTCAAAAAAGCCTCCATAGAGTTATGGAGGCTTTAATTTTAATGATTTCCGCTACAATACTCAGGCTCGTTGGATTTCTTGTAATATCCAGTTGCCGTGCTATAGCATGAATTTGACGCAAGCTTACCTGTCTTTGTGCAGTAGGTGAGCTTTTCAACTGTATCAGGCATTTTGAAAGTCTTGTCAAATGACTTATGCTTCTCATTCTCAGCGATATCACCAAAAACGTTCTTCCAAATCGCACCGATATTCTGATACTCGTTCGTAGGGATAGTGGCAGGGTTTTCATAACCTATCCAGATACCTGAAACGTAGTCAGGAGTACAGCCTACAAATGAGAGGTCAAACCAGTCAGATGAAGTACCTGTCTTACCGACAAGGTCAGTATTGTTTAGCTTAGCATATCTACCAGTACCGTCCTGCTGAGTTATAACATTCTGCATCATTCTGTTCATAACGTAAGCTGTAGACTCGCTGATAGCCTGCTTGTATCCGTCGCTCTTTTCATAGATAGCGTTTCCGTCAGCGTCCTCTACCTTTGAAACGTAGGTAACGTCATACTTCTTACCGCCATTGCCGAATATCATATAAGCGCCTACAAGCTCCTCAAGCTTAGTACCATTTGTAAGACCGCCGACAGTTACTGGTGAATAGTCAGCGTCGGAGTCTGCAAGCGTAGTGATGTCAAGCTTTTCCTTAAGGAAGTTATAGGAGTAAACAGGCTTCATTTTCTTTATCAACTGTGCAGGAAGCGTATTAAGCGACCTTGTGAGCATTTCTACAGTTGTAAGCTGCTGATAAGACCAGTTTGCACTGTCGCCTGTTTCAGAATAGTTTACAGGCCACTTTTTGTCCTTGCCCTTTACCTTAATAGTGATAGGCTCATCAGTGAACAGGGTTGACCATGTCATAAGATCCTGATCCAGCGCTGGAGCGTATGAAGCTATAGGTTTGATACAAGAACCTGGTGAACGTTTGGCATCAGTAGCAATATTATAAACTCTCGACTCCTTTTTCTTATCACGTCCGCCAACGATAGCCTTAACATTGCCCTGATAGTCCATGGCAATAAAGCCTGACCACAGAGTATCGTCCTTTTTGTTCATTTCATAGGTGGTGAAATTACTTTGCTTCTGCATTTCCTTCTCGACCTTCTTCTGCATACTTCTGTCAACAGTGGTATATGCAGTAAATCCGCCGTCATAAAGTCTTGCGGAAGCGTCCTCCCATGAAATGCCATAATAGTCAGCGATTATCTGTATCGTCTGATTGATAGCAGCGTCCATGAAATAAGATGTCGGACCCTGATCCTTTGTTTCGTCCTCATAGATAGATGAGCTTGTATAGGTTATATCGCCTGTTATTTTAAGCTCATAGTTGAGGGCTTCGTTATATTCCTGCTCAGAAATTGCACCGTTATCGAGCATATGATCCAGCGTGTACTTCTGTCTGAGCTTGTTGTTTTTCATATTATCATATGGGTTGTTTGCAGCAGGCCAGCTTGTCATACCCGCAAGTGAAGCTGCCTCAGCAAGGTTAAGATCCTTTACGTCCTTGCCAAAATAGAAGTTTGCAGCAGCCTGAACTCCGATGATATCATACTCCTGAGTTGTCAGTGGCACAAGGTTAAGATAACTTTGGAGGATATCTTCCTTTGTGTAGGTCTTTTCCACGTTGATAGAACGGAAGATCTCTCGTATCTTACGCTCGATACCATGGATAGAATCTCTGGAGTCATCACCCGTGATGTTCTTGATAGTCTGCTGAGTGATAGTCGAACCACCTATCTGTCTGCCGCCGTATATCGGTATGAATACATTGACAAATGAAGCGAACGTTCTCTTGAAGTCAACGCCGTCATGAGAATAAAATCTCTCGTCCTCGGTGTACACAAAAGCGTCCTGAACATACTGAGGGATATCCTCAAGATCAGCCCATACAACGTGCTTATTGCTGTTTTTCAGAGCATAATAAAGGTCATACTCCTGTGAATCCTCATCATCTTCATCATAGTCAGGGTTGACAGACAAAAATCTCGAAATGTTGCTTGTTTCCGTCTTGTCAAGACTGATAGTTGTTGTGGTATCTGCAAAGTTAAGGACGTAAATAGTCAGAACTGTTGCAAATATAGAACAGGTGATAATGAGTATCAGGAATATCGACAGCAAAGCTGTGCCTAATATTTTGAGAACTCTGACAGCAGGATTAGTGGATCTTTTCTTTTTGCGTTTTTTCACTGCCGTGTTTTTTATTTCATCCATAAATTTAACCTTTCGTCTTTATTTGATCTGATATTATTATACCACATACGAATCAAAAAGTTAAGTCTTTTCGGTAAATCTTTAGTTTTTTCTAAGGATTTTTTGACAGAACAAAGCTGCCGTTATTTCATTGAAAATAAAAAACGAGGGCGATCACTCGCCCCCATGAATTTTATTGCTTATTCAGCGTCCTCAGAAGCCTCGTCATCAGCAGGAAGCAAAGCTCTCATAGACAGGCTGATCCTCTTCTTGTCGAGATCTATCTCTGTGATCTGGCAATCAACTACCTGACCTACAGAAAGGATATCTGCAACATTGTTTACTCTCTGGTTAGCGATCTGAGAGATATGGATAAGACCGTCGATACCGTCAATGATCTGTGCAAAAGCACCAAAGCTTGTGATAGAAACAACAGTAGCCTTAACTACCTGACCTACCTCATAGTTAGCCTTGAAGATCTCCCATGGATTCTCAGAAGCCTTCTTATATGTCAATGAAACCTTCTTTGTTTCGCTGTCGATATCCTTGATAGTAACAGTGATCTTATCGCCAACAGAAACAACGTCTGAAGGGTGCTTGATCCTGTTCCAAGAAAGATCCATTCTTCTGATAAGGCCGTCAACACCACCGAGATCTACGAATACGCCGTAATCTGTGATAGACTTAACTGTACCCTCTACCTCAGAACCGATCTGAGCTGTCTCAAAGAACTTAGCCTGAGCTGCTGCTCTTTCCTCTCTTGCTACTGCACGAATAGAACCAACTGCTCTCTGCTTAGCCTCGTTTACCTCAAGGATCTTGAAGCTTACTGACTGCTTGAGCAGATCGTTAAGATCGAAATCTCTTCTTGGAGCTGCCTGTGAAGCAGGGATAAATACCTTAACACCGTTAGCTGATACGAGTACACCGCCCTTAACAACGTTTGTAACTGTACCTGTAAGTGTAGCGTCAGCCTCCTTAGCCTCAACTATCTTCTGGAAACCAAGAACTGCGTCAACCTTCTTCTTAGAAAGTGTAACGATACCCTCCTGGTCATTTGTCTTAAGAACGATCAGATCGATCTTGTCGCCTACCTTTACGATATCCTCTGGCTTCTTAGTAGGATCATCTGTAAGTTCAGATGCAGGAATATAGCCTGTGTGCTTTGTTCCGATATCTACGGCTACTTCACCGTTATTGATATCGGTGACAACGCCCTCAACCTTCATTCCCGTATGTATTTTTTTCAGAGTCTTTTCCAGTTCCTCCTCAAAATTAAATTCTTCGTCAACATTGTTCAACATTTCACTCATGGTCTGTTGTACCTCCTTGATTATATAAGCCGGCGTCGATGCACCAGCAGAAATCCCGATAAATTTTGCACCTGATAAGTCAATATCACATGCCCTCAGTCCTTCGGCGTCCTCCACAAGCCAGCATTTGCAATATTCATCGCATATGGCTTTAAGCTTGTGAGTATTGGAGCTGTGCAGCCCTCCGACTATTATCATTATGTCGGCAGCCTTCGCAAGCTCCGCCGCCTCCTTCTGTCTTTCAGAAGTGGCACTGCATATGGTGTTATACACCACAGCCTCAGGCAGATACCTCTCAAAAAGCTCTTCGCACTTTCTCCACATATTCTTATTATACGTTGTCTGAGCCAGAATTGCAACCTTTTTTGACGAAAAATCTTTCTCTTTCACCAAATTTTCAAAATCGTCACATGAACTGAACACATAACTCTCTCCGCTGCAATGACCTCTTATACCCATTATTTCCGGGTGAGCCTCATCACCTGCGATAAGAATAACGTATCCCTCGCCCGATTTTTCGGCTGCTATCTTGTGTATCCTTGCCACAAAGGGACAGGTAGCGTCAATTACTTCCGCACCTACCTTTGCAAGCTTTTCATACACGTCCAGTCCAACTCCGTGGGATCTGATAACAACTGTCTGGTCTTTCGTGACCTTATCCACATCGGTGGAGTAAACTCCTTTTGCTTCAAGGTCAGAAACTACGTTTGGATTGTGAATGATTGGGCCTAACGTTACAACATTATTTCGGTTATCTAATTCATTATACACTATTTTTACGGCTCTGTCTACACCAAAACAGAAACCTGCGGTCTTTGCAACGCAAATTTTACACTTTGTTAACATTTAATGTACCAGCTCCGTGATATTTTTCATGATCTCGTTCTTGATAGTCCTAAGAGAATGAGGGTCGGTAGCTGTAACGCCTATCTCGCCAGGCACTATAGGCTTGCCAAATCTTACAACTACACGCTTTCTGAATTTGAGCTTGCCCTCGAAATTGATACCAACAGGGACCACAGGCACCTGAGCCACAGCCGCCACCAATGCAACGCCTGTTTTGCCCTTTCCTACCTTGCCGTCCTTTGAACGTGTTCCCTCAGGGAAGATGACAAGGTTTCTGCCCTTTTCAAGCTTTTCGATAGATGTATCTATTACCTGAGTGTCGCCCTTTCCTCTTGTAACAGGGAATGCTCCGAACGCTTTTATAAGCAGAGTGAAGAACACATTCTGATGAAAAAGCTCCTCCTTAGCCATATAAGACAGCGGCACTTTTGTTGGCAGTGCGATAAAAACAGGGTCCTGATAGCTTCTATGGTTTGAAGCGAATATATTCCCGCCGTCCTTTGGGATATTTTCCGTACCCTCGAAAGTGATGTTAAAATACAGATGATAAAGTCCGATAACGATATATCTCAGCACTGTGTACCAAAACATATGGAAATGACCAAGCCTGCGTTCTTTTTTCACAGGTCTGACAGGCATTATCTCTTTTATCTTACGCTCTTTTTTTTTAGTCTTGTCGGTTATTACCTTGTAGATAGCCTCAACAGACTCTTCAAGAGTCAACTCAGTAGAGTCCACCTCAACAGCATCATCAGCCTTTTTCAGCGGTGCTATCTCTCTGTGTGTATCGTTATAGTCACGCTGGATTATATCCTGCAATACCTCGTCATATGTAGACTTATCGCCCTTTTCCTGAAGCTCCTTGAAACGTCTTTCTGCTCTGGCTTCCGGTGCAGCTGTGAGGAATATCTTCACGTCAGCGTTTGGCAATACCACAGTGCCGATATCTCTGCCGTCCATAATGATGTTGTTTTCTTTTGCGATATTCTTCTGAAGTTCAAGCAGAAATTCTCTTACCTCAGGTATAGCAGACACCTTTGACGCACCCATGGATATCTCAGGCGTTCTTATTTTGTCTGAAACGTCCTCGTCATTGAGAATTACTCTCTGCCCTGCTTCTGTGTAGCAAAGCTTTATGGATATCTCACCAAGAAGGGGTTTTATCTGCCCAGGGTCAGCAAGGTCTGCACCCTTGCTTATAACATAATAAGCTATAGAGCGGTACATAGCACCTGTGTCTACATATACATATTCAAGCTTTTTCGCTACCGCCTTTGCGATAGTGGACTTTCCTGCTCCGGAAGGTCCGTCGAGAGCCACGTTTATTCCCATATCAAAATCTCCTTATCCTATTTTATCCGCACAGCTATACGCCGTGGAAAACGCTATCTGCAAATTAAAGCCCCCTGTATAAGCGTCAACGTCAAGCACCTCACCGATAAAGTAAAGTCCTTTACACAGTTTTGACTCCATTGACCGTGGGTCTATCTGCGAAACATCAACTCCTCCACGGGTGATGATAGCTTCCTCTACAGGGCGCATACACTTCACTGTGAACGTTAGCTTTTTCACTGTGGAAACAAGCCTTTCACGCTCCTCACGGGTTATCTGATTGACCTTTTTCTCAGGGTCGATGCCGCACCTTTTTATTATAAGTGGTATTATCTTTGAAGGCAGCAGTTTGCCAAGTGAATTCTGAAAATCCCTGTTTGGAAAATCACCGAAATCACGAAGTATCCTGCTGTCAAGCTGTTCATGGCTCAGTGCAGGTTTAAGGTCGATATCCATATAATACCTTGACTTGTTCATATCACCAAGGTGAGCCGAAGCCGAAAGTACAAGAGGTCCGCTCAGACCAAAGTGTGTGAAAAGCATTTCCCCAAGCTCGTGGAAAATTGGTTTATCTCTGTTCTCTTCACGAAGCGTCAAGGTGCAGTTTCTAAGGGAAAGCCCCATTGCGGAAGCACATTCCTCACGCTCATAAGTGACTACAGGGCAAAGTGACGGAGTTATTGCCGTGACCTTATGCCCCGCAGACTTCGCAAGCCTATAGCCGTCGCCTGTTGAGCCTGTCCGTGGATAGGACTTTCCGCCAGTTGCAACGATAACGCTGTCTGCGTAATAATCCCCATGCTCGCATTTAAAGCCCTCTGCTCGGCCGTCCTTGATGATAAGCTCTTTTACCTCATCGTCGATAAACTGCACACCACTGTCCTCGCAGGCTTTCACAAGTGCTTTTACGATATCCTTTGCGTTGTCGCTCACAGGGAAAACTCTGTTGCCACGCTCAGTTTTAAGCTCCACCCCAAGGCACTCAAAAAAGCTCATAACGTCCTCTGGAGAAAATCTGCTCAGTGCTGAATACATGAACTTGCTGTTGCGTGGGATATTTTTCATAACAGTGTCAGCGGTACAGTTGTTTGTGACGTTACACCTGCCCTTGCCTGTTATCATGAGTTTTCTGCCCTGACAGCCGCTATGCTCGATAACAGCAACGCTCTTTCCACGCCAGCCAAGCTGAACTGCGCAGAACATTCCTGCCGCACCTGCGCCTGCTATAACTGCGTCAAATCTTCTCACTGTGTATCTTCCTCGCTTTTTGCGTAAACGTCATACTCAGCCCAAACCTTTTCAAGACGTTCAAAGGTCTGGGACACTCTGTCGATATTTCTTATTGATACCGCAACGATAAGTGCATTTATAAGGCTCAGCGGTGCAACGAGAGAGTCAACGAACGAAGCCATATCGCTTCTTGCAAGAAGCAGGCTGTCTGCATACTTTGCGATAGGCGAAGCCTTTGAGTCTGTTATAGCTATAACGTTCGCACCGTTGCTCTTTGCATATTTAAGTGCCTTGACGGTCTGCTTTGAATACCTCGGGAAAGATATGCCTATCATGGCGTCCTTTTCGTCTATTCTCATTATCTTTTCAAAAAGCTCGGAAGTAGTCGTACTCTGAACGAGCTTTACATGGGGGAAAATAAGTCCCAGATAATAAGCAAGGAACGAAGCGATAGAAGCTGCACTTCGCGTACCCATTATGTAAAGGGTATTGCAGGATACGATAGTGTCAACGGCATTGTTAAAGTCCTCCTTTGAGGTTTCCTCCAAAGTACGCCTTATCTTGTCGATGTCGAGGTTAAGTACCCTTTCAAGCACGTTGTCACTGCTCATAAGGTCGGAAGTGACCTCTATTCTCTGAACAGTTGTAAGCTTGTTTCTCATAAGCTCCTGCAAGCCTTTTTGAAGGGCAGGATAACCGTCATAGCCAAGTTCTGAGGCAAATCTTACCACCGTTGATTCGCTGACGCCCACGGTTTTTCCAAGCTTCTGAGCCGTCATAAAAGCCGCTTTGTCATAGTGGGAGAGAATGTAGTTCGCAATAAGCTTGTGTCCCTTTGACAAGCCTGAAAGCTTTTCATTGATAAGCGTAAATAAATCTTTTTCCATTTCTATCTATACCTTTCAGCATATATTTAAGCCCACAGATCCTCCTGTAGGGCGAGTATCCTTTTTCTTCTTTCTTCCGTCTTGTCCTTGTCCGGGATATAAACGCCGTCCTTTAAGATAAGCACGTCACCCTCGTGAACGTCTTTTGTTCCAGAAAGCGGTATATCCTTTTTTTCTCCCTGCTCAGTTTCGCACACGGCATAGCCGTTTTCTATCCTGTCAACTATAAGAATCTCTTCCATATCACTTTTCACCCTTTTCAGCAGAAACGCTCAGACCCTCGCCATCTGAGCTGAAAACTATCGTTCCCACATCTGCAGTGACATACAAATGGGAAGCATATTTTTTCAGCCTTGTGACAGTTTCCTCGTGTGGGTGACCATACTTGTTGCCCTTGCCGCAGGATATAACAGCATATCTCGGCATGACCTTGTTAAGAAAATCGACCCCCGAAGAAGTGGAACTGCCATGATGACCTGCTTTAAGCACCTTTGCGGAAACATCATAACCCTGAGAAAGTATATCTTTCTCTTCAGTGGTCTCGCAATCCCCCGTGATAAGAAAGCTGTTCTCACCGTCTGTTATCTTCACAAGGGTGGAATAGTTATTAAGATCATCATAATCCTTTTTTGGTGTGAAAAGCTCCACCTTACAGCTTCCAAGCTCAAATTCCATAGGCTTTGCCTGTGTTATCTTCAAGTCCTTTGCCTTTATGCTTTTGAGCATTTTCTCATATATCGTTGTGGTGGGCGTCATATCAGCCTTGACTTTCGGCATAATGAATTTATCCACGTGAAACTGGTCTATTATCTCGCTCATCTCACCAATATGGTCAGCGTGAGGGTGGGTGGCAATAAGATATTTTAACTCTGTCACTCCCTGCTTTTCAAGATATTTTTCTATTTTATTGCTGTCATCTTTATCGCCGCTGTCAATGAGCATAGCCTCCCCTTGTGATATCACAAGGGTGCTGTCGCCCTGACCAACGTCGATAAAATGCACCTCTGTCTGAGCGTGTTCCGCCGGCTTGTCCTCAACGCCTGCCTTTATAAGCAGGCTGTCGAAAGAAACTAACCCTGTCAGGTCAAGCACTGTAAAAAGCAGCACCACAAAGACCGCTATGAGCGTTACCGCCTTTTTAAGCGGTGCTGTCGAATTTTTCTTTTTCACAGATCTGCCTGCCATGTTATCCCTTTCCGCCTGAGCTATCTTCTTGCCTGCATTTCAGCCCATTCTTCTTTTGTTATGTTTATCTTTCGTGCCTTAGAGCCTTCCTGTGGTCCTATTATGCCCATTTCCTCTATCTCGTCCATGATACGGGCGGCTCTAGGGAAACCGAGCTTTAGCTTTCTCTGCAAGAACGCAGTGGAAGCGTTATTTGTCTGCACGATTATAGATATTGCCTGATTTACAAGGTCATCATCAGGATTTACGGAAACATTATCGCTGCCTGCCGAACCGCTGTCCTTTGGCTGTGGAGTATTCTCCTCCACCTCTGCGATAACCTCGTCGCTGTATTCTGCGGTATGCTCGTTCTTGAGGAAGTTTACAACCTCTCTTATCTCAGAAGTCGCTGCATAACCGCTCTGCATTCTTATAGGCTTTTTAACGCCAACAGGCTTATAAAGCAGGTCACCGTTTCCAAGAAGCTTCTCTGCACCGCTTTCATCAAGTATAACTCGTGAGTCAACGTTGCTGGATACACTGAGAGAAACTCTCGATGGGATATTCGACTTGATAAGTCCTGTCAACACGTCCGCCCTAGGGGACTGTGTTGCGATTATCATGTGTATTCCTGCCGCACGAGCGAGCTGTGCAAGTCTTAAAACTGAGTCCTCTACCTCGCTTCTCGCAGCCATCATAAGATCGGCGAACTCATCGACCACGATAACTATCTGCGGCAGCAGGTCGATCTTTGCACGGACTTCGTCCTGCTCCTCGGCAGGCTTATTGCGTTCTTCAAGAACCATGTCGTTAAACTCCTGCAAGTTCTTTACATTGTTCGCCTCGAACATAAGATAACGCTTGTTCATTTCATTTACCGCCCAGCCAAGCGCACCAGCCGCCTTTAAAGGCTCGGTAACAACAGGGATAAGCAAATGAGGTATCTTATTATAAATAGGAAACTCGACTTTCTTAGGGTCGATAAGAATAAGCTTTACTTCGTCAGGTGACGCATGGTAAAGTATAGAAAGTATGATAGAGTTTGTAAAAACAGATTTACCTGAACCTGTTGTACCTGCAACGAGCATATGCGGCATTTTGGCGATATCGCCGATAATGATATTACCCTCGATATCCTTGCCCACTGCAAAGGTAAGCTTGCCCTTTGCCTTTCTGTATTCCTCGCTGTCGATAAGCTCACGGAGAGAAACCGTATCTCTATGATCGTTCGGCACTTCTATGCCTATGCACGCCTTGCCCGGCACAGGAGCTTCGATACGAACGCTCATTGCCGCGAGGTTAAGTGCGATATCGTCTGCAAGACCCGTTATCTTCGACACTCTCACGCCTGCTGCAGGCTGAAGCTCATATCTTGTAACGGACGGACCTCTGTGTATGCCCACGATCCTTGTTTTAGCGCCATATGTTTCAAGCGTTTCCACAAGCTTCGCAGATTTCTCTTGTATCTCCTGCTGGACTATCTCGGAAGCCACAGGATTTTTAGCATATTTGAGTATATCCACAGGCGGATAAACGTAAGCAGATATTTTATTATCTTTCTCAAAGAACGTTGTCTGACCGTTCTTATCAACATTCACTACTGGTGGCTTAACAGGCTCATCCTTGGACTTCTTTTCTTCTCTGCTGTCGCCTATGGCGTTTTCTATTATCTTTTTAAGCTCCTCATTATCGGTAGTCTTAGCCGTTTCTTCAAGCTTTTCATGTGTTATCACAGGAGCTTTTACAGGGTGGACCGGCATATCTATCTTTGAAGCGTCCACCTTGTCGGTAGCTTCTTCCGCCTCTGCAACAGGCACAAAGGCTTCCGCCGCAGTGTCAGGGCCATCATCAGGATAGAACTTTGCAATATCAACCCTACCATTACGCCTTGGCTCTTTCTTCTCTCTTGGAGGCTTCGGAGGCTGAGCCGCACGCTCGATACGCTCCTCGTTCACCGCTTCATAGCTCTTTATAAAAGGCTTTGAAACTGCCTTTAGAAGCTGCGGAAGCGTAACATTTGTAAGCAGCATTATAAAAGTGAACGCCACAAGCACGATAACGATACCTGCGCCAACTCTCTTGAAAAGCGAAAGCAAAGGCCAGCCAAGCAATGCGCTTGCAAGTCCGCCGCCACGGAGCTGTTTTCCATCATTGAAAAGCCCCACAAGTTTGAGCCAGAACGAACTTCCGTCCACAGAGCCCACTTGGATTATCTGAGCCATGCCGCTTATAAGAAGCATAAGAACGCTTCCCTCCACCACCTTCGCTATGACCTTGTTGTGGGTCACATCTGAAGCTATCATAAGGGCAACATAGATGATCATAGGTGCAAACAGAAATACTGTCACGCCGAAAAGTCCTCGGTTCAGCTCATGGAGCCATTTCCACAAGCCGTCCCCTTCCACGAACGTGATAAGAAGTTCAAGTATGCCGAAAAAGAAAAGTATGTAAGACCAGAAGCGTCTGTTCTCTCTTTCTCTCACTGCTGTCATGGAATTTGACTGTGGCAGCTTGCTCTGAGGCTTTTGCTGTTTTGTATTCTTTTTTGCAGCTTGCGCAGGCTTTTGTGCGGGCTTTTTCTTTGCCGCTGTCTGCTTTGGCGCAGGCTTTGAGCCTTTCTTTTGAGCTGCCATTTATTTTACCATTCCTTTCGGTATTTGTCTTATTTAAGCAAATAAAGGCAAAATGTTATTTGCCTTTATAACCCACAAAAAGCCTGAAAACAGAATTTCAAGCTTTTTCACAGAAACTGTATTATCTTATGTCATTACTTTGCAAAGGATATAGGGTGACCCATGCACATCTCGATAAATGAGATAACAAGGACTATGACGCCAAGCACAAGGGTATAATAAGCAAACACCTTGAACTTATCCGTTTTAACGAGCCAGTTTACAAGCTTGATAGCACAAAGTCCCACAAATGCGGCAACTACAAATCCAACTGCACAGCTAACCCAATCTATATCAGCATGTGTTGAAACTGCGTCCTTGACTTCAAGCAGACAGCTCATAAGTATAACAGGTATGCCCAGAATGAAAGAATACTTTACCGATGTTTCTCTGGTCATGCCTGAGAAAAGTCCCGCTGAGATAGTCGAGCCTGATCTTGAAACGCCAGGCAACAGTGCAACTCCCTGAAAAAGTCCGACCGTTATTGCGTCCTTATAAGCTATATTGCCCTGAGTCTTTTTACCCTTTACACAGCGGTCTGACATAAAAAGTATTGCCGATGTATAAAGGAAACAAAGACCCTCTGCAAAAATGCTTGAATCCTCTGCAATGCCCTCAAACCAGCCTTTAAATGGCAGGAACGGTACAAGGCAGAAGCAGGAAACTATTATCATAACTATCATACGCCTTGGAGGATTCATATTTTTAAGAGTGAACTTGCCTGTAAAAATATCCTTTATCATAACGCCAAGCTCTTTTATCATATCCCATATTGTCTTCCTGAAAGCCACAAATACTGCTACCAGCGTGCCAAGGTGAAGTATCGCCGAGAAAAACAAAGCTCCCTCTCCGCTGTTTCCTGTAAAATGCTGATACAGTGAAAGATGTCCTGAACTTGAAACTGGAAGAAACTCCGTCAAGCCCTGAATTATAGCCTGAAAAATCGCATTGATGATACCCATTGCTGTCCTCCGAAATTTTGTTATTTGTCAGAGATAAAAGCCGTCACGGCTGAGATAATGTGCCGGATCTGTGTCCACAGCAGTATCATCATCCTCAAACTCTTCTCCGATATCTACGTCAGTCCTGAATACGTCATAAAGATCAATTATTGTCTGAAACATTTTCAGTTTTCTCCTTTTCAGAACTGTTTTCTATCATATCATAAAGGCAGTCTATCGCCTCGGAAAGCCCTCCGAGCCTGTCGATAAGCCCCTCTTTTACAGCCTGCTCCCCGTCGATAACAGAACCAACGTCCATTACAAGCTCGCCCGTTGACATCATAAGCTCACGGAAACGCTCAGGCTTTATGGCTGAATTATCGCACACAAAGCGAACTATCCTTTCCTGCATTTTGTCAAAATAAGAAAGCGTCTGAGGTACTCCCAGCACAAGCCCGTTCATTCTAACAGGGTGTATGGTCATTGTGGCGCTTGGCACTATAAATGACTTTTTCGCACACACCGCCAACGGCACGCCTATGGAGTGACCTCCGCCCACAACCATTGACACAGTAGGCGTTTTCATACTAGCAATAAGCTCTGCAATGGCAAGTCCTGCTTCCACATCTCCGCCCACAGTGTTGAGGATTATCACAAGCCCCTCTATGCTCCTATCCTGCTCGATAGCAACAAGGGCAGGTATGATATGCTCATACTTGGTGGTTTTGTTTTGTGCAGGCAAAATATAATGCCCCTCCACCTGACCGATAATGTTCAGGCAGTGTATAACGTGCTTTGCGTCTGGCAATGTGACAGAACCCATTTCCTTTATCTGCCTTATATCCTCAGCAAGCTTTTCGCTCTCTACATTTTCTTCTTGTTCAGACACCCAGATACCTCCCGTTCTTCATTAGTAACTTTCGTCACAAGAGAAGTATTTGCAGTGTTCATTGAAAATATGCAGGAAAACCGCCACACCTTTAATATAATAGCACAAGTTCTATCTAATGTCAACAACTTGCAAGAGCTAAAAAAAACAATTTTGCAGGAAATTTACGCTATCCTGCAAATTATTTATAAAAAGTTTAAATCTATTTTTGATACTCCTCAGCAAGCACCTGTTCACACCAAAGTATAAGATCTGCGAAATCTTCCTTGTCAAGATAGGAGAAATACTTGTTCACAGCCTCACCCTCAGCAGCTTCTATGGTGTCTGTCAGGCAATAGCCGTCAGAAGAAATAGTTATCTCTGTTTTGGTGTTCTCTTTAAGTCCCAGAGTTATCTGTATAAAATCAAGTCCCGGATCTTTAGACGGAGCCGTCCTGTATGAAGCGTTGCCGAAGCTGTCTATCATTTTCACAAGCTCGTTGTAATCATCATGATCGGCAAGATAGCATTCTCCGTATTCTCCGCCTACTTTCACACAAACCTTTGCATATGCGCCCTCGTAGATATCATAATTATAAAAGTCATCAAAGCAAGCATAGTATATGCCGCCATTCTTTGTGAGCTTGTAAAAGCCTTTGTACGCCTTATTTGTATCTATGCTGTCGGCTGATATCTTCTCAACAGAATCCCACTTATCCGAGCCGTCTGATGACACAACATTTTTACCGTCAGGAATCATAAGTGAATAAACAGCGTCCGTGCTGCTGTCATCAGCCTGCGACTCATATTTATAAAGGATGTCAGCGGAAAATTTCTTATGCTTATAGTCACTTAAATTTCCATCGCTGTCATATTTCATATACTGCATAGGAGCGTTGCGCTCTTTATCATAAGAAAGCTGTAGAATACCATTGCTCACCACAGTTATTTCAGTGTACTCATCAGCTTCAAGCACAACGTTTCCCGACTTATCAAGAAGTCCCACTGCTCTGCCGTCACGATAAGTGAAGAAAAGATCCGCAAGAAGCTTTTCACATTTATATTCCTCAAAAGGCTGCTCCTCAACCTCGGCAACATACTGAGTGCTGTCAAAGCTTGTATAAAGCTTTCGTGAAAGCTCGTCAAGGCTTTTTATTTTATTCAGAAACTCCGGAAATTTGTATTCCTTGACCTTCACATTGCTTGGTTGAGCTGAGTCGCTTGTCTTTATCTGCGACACCGCAGACGACTGTGTTGTTTCTTTGTCTTTTTCACAGCCGAACATAGAAATTGTCAGCGTCAATGCAAGCGCAAGAGCCGCACATTGTTTTCTTTTTGTCATCGTTATCCCCTCGTATTTTATTTTGTTATCTCACAGCATGAGCCGTTACACTATATTATAATACACAAATCTGATTTTTGCAAGATATATTAAAACTTTTTATTCTTTATCACAGCAGTATGGTAGCACACTAAATGTTATAAAAGTGTTAAATGTTTAAAAGTGCCTTTACATATAGAATGTTTTGTGCTATAATATCCTAGTGGCAGTGTTGATTTTAATAAATATCTGCTACTAATTTTGCTGTTTTATGGCAAGGAGGATAAAATTAAATGGTTAGAGCGATTGTCGGCGCAAACTGGGGCGACGAGGGTAAGGGCAAGCTTACCGATATGCTTGCTGAAAAGTCTGATATAGTAGTAAGATTTCAGGGCGGTGCTAACGCAGGACATACTATTGTAAATCACTACGGAAAGTTCGCTTTGCACACTTTGCCTTCCGGCGTATTCTATGATCACACAACAAATATTATCGGCAACGGTGTTGCACTTAATATCCCTGTATTTTTCAATGAGCTTAAAAAGGTAACTTCCGAAGGCGTTCCAATGCCTAAGATACTTATTTCCGACAGAGCGCAGATGGTAATGCCATATCACGTTTTGTTCGATCAGTACGAAGAAGAAAGACTCGGAAAGGCAAGCTTCGGCTCAACAAAATCGGGTATCGCACCTTTCTATTCTGATAAATATGCAAAGATAGGTTTCCAGGTACAGGAGCTGTTCGACGAGGAAGCTCTCAAGACAAAGATCAAGAGAGTTCTTGAAACGAAGAACATTCTTCTTGAACACCTTTATCATAAGCCTCCTATAGACGCTGATGAGCTTTTCAATACTCTTATGGAGTATAAGGAAATGGTCGCTCCATATGTTTGCGATGTATCTGCATTCCTTTGGAACGCTATCAAAGAGGGCAAGAACGTTCTTCTTGAGGGTCAGCTTGGCTCACTGAAGGATCCTGACCACGGTATCTATCCAATGGTAACATCTTCATCTACACTGGCAGCATACGGTGCTATCGGTGCAGGTATACCTCCTTATGAGATAAAGACTATCGTAACTGTTGTTAAGGCTTATTCTTCCGCAGTAGGCGCAGGCGCATTCGTTTCTGAGATATTCGGCGACGAGGCTGATGAGCTGAGAAGGAGAGGCGGCGACGGCGGAGAGTTTGGTGCAACAACAGGCCGACCTAGAAGAATGGGTTGGTTCGACTGCGTTGCAACTAAGTACGGCTGCCGTATCCAGGGCACAACAGACGTTGCTTTCACAGTAGTTGACGTTCTTGGCTATCTTGACAAGATACCTGTATGCGTAGGCTATGAGATAGACGGCGAGGTAACAACAGACTTCCCTACAACAAGAAAGCTCGAAAAGGCAAAGCCTGTTATCGAAGTTCTCGACGGCTGGAAGTCAGACATCAGGGGCATCAAGAAGTATGAAGATCTTCCTGAAAACTGCAAGAAGTATATCGACTTCGTTGAAAAGCATATCGGCTTCCCTATCACAATGGTTTCAAACGGACCAAAGAGAGAGGACATCATCTACAGAGAAAGCCCACTTTCAAAGTAATTTCAAATATCACAAAAGGCTGCGGCAAAAAGTCGCAGCCTTTTTCATTTAGAGTGTAAAAAAACGAATGATCGGCACGCCGCATTTCTGCGAAACAGAAATTGAGCAGCCCCCCTACAAATAACGTAGATATCGTTGATTTGGTACAGGTATGATATTAAACACTAACTAAGTGTAGTTCTACATTTTGGCTTTATTGAGAAAATAGAGGATATCTTTTGGAGAATAAGCTTCTACCGCTCCGTCACGGAGAAGCGCACACTGTCCTGCGTATTTCTCGCTGAAAATGTCATGAGGCGGTATAACAAAAACGTCTTTATTCTGGGATAAAGCATGATTTACAGTATTCAGGGTGCCGCTGCGTATTCCTGCTTCAACCACAAGAACGCAATGTGAAAGTGCCGAAACTATGCGGTTTCTTATACGAAAATTCTCAGGAACAGGTCTTGCCTGCGGAAAAAATTCCGATATAGCTACCCCATGTGTTGCTATCTCACGCTTGAAGCCTGTCCTGCCACGAGGATAATCATATTCTAACCCACAGCCCATAACAGCCACAGTGCTTCCCCCTGCACGCATCGCACTGCGGTGTGCGGCAGTGTCGATACCCATAGCAAATCCGCTTATGATATTTACCCCACGTTCTGCCAGAAAGCTTGAAAACTCCTCCGCCACGGCTACAGAATAATCGCTTGGTTCTCTAGTGCCGATAATGGCAACGCTCTTTTCAATAGACAGACAGCTTACATCGCCACGGCAGAAAAGCACAGCAGGTGGGCATTCTATCTGTTTCAACCGTTCAGGATAAAGAGGATCGTCAGGGGTGAGGATATATATACCCTTTTTCTCGCAGTATTCAGCCACCTGTTTCGCCTGAAAGAATGTACAGCAGGCTATCTTTTCAGCCTCCTGCTGAGTAACATATCCACAGCGCAGTGACAATAGATCATCGCACATTTCTTCAACGCTGTCATAATATGACATAACATCCCACAAACGCTTGTCCGCAGGTCCGAACGCAACATCGAGCCACAGCCACAACAGCTTTCTGTCTGTATTTTCAAGCATTTTTCCTGCACCTCCAGTTGGCAGATTTCTTTTAATCTTATTGTATCATATTTTATTGTTAAAAACAACAAAATTTTATAGCATTTTGGTTAAATCAAAGGATTACTGTTGAAATGGGCAATACCATATGTTATAATGGATATTGAAAATTTGAACTTGAAAGGATAGTTGCTTAATGGTAAACAAGCTTGACCTCAGCGGCGAGTGGCTGCTGTGTCTTGATAAGGAATGTAAGGGTACTGACCTTGTTTTTGATGATACAATAAACCTACCAAACACTACTTCCAACGCTAAAAAAGGCGAATACAATACTAAGAGAGAAACAGGCTTTCTTACAGACACATATAAATTTGAGGGCTTTGCATGGTTCAGAAAAAACGTTGACTTCTCTGCTCTGCAATGTGAAAATCTTAAACTTTATCTTGAAAGAACAAGAATAACTGAACTTTATATAGACGGCAAAAAGATAGGCAGGCAGGAGAGCCTTTGCACTCCGCACATCTATGACCTGAACGAGTATATCGGTACTGGCGTGCATGAAATGACTATCTGCGTTTCAAATGTTGGCTACAAGACCAAGGGCGGACACCTGACTTCACCTGACACTCAGACCAACTGGAATGGTATCACAGGACGCATCGAGCTTATAGGCTACAAAAACGCCCACGCTGAAAATGTTATGCTTTGGTGCGATATCCACAACAAGACAGTAAGAGTAACAGCCAACATAACAGGCGGAAAAAGTGGAAAAGCTGTCATAAGTGCTGAGAGCTTCAACAGCGAAAGAAGCCACACTCCTGAGGTGCAGAGCTTTGAATACACAAACGGCAAGCTTGACGCTTTATACAAAATGGGTGACGATTGCCTGCTTTGGAGTGAGCATGAGCCTAACCTCTACAAGCTGAAAATAGATATCGACGGCGACGTGAGCGAGCATATCATCGGTATGCGTGAGTTCAGGACTGAGGGCGGAAAATTCACCATAAACGGCGAAAAAACCTTTCTCAGAGGAAAACATGACGGCATGATATTCCCTAAGACCGCTTTTGCACCTACCGACCTTGAGGAATGGCTGAGGATAATGAAGATATCAAAGTCATACGGCATGAACCACTATCGTTATCACACCTGCTGTCCCCCTGAGGCTGCGTTTGTCGCTGCGGATATGCTTGGAATCTATATGGAGCCACAGCTTCCTTTCTGGGGAACTATCACAGAAGAGGGCGAGGAAAACCACAATCAGGAGGAGCAGGATTTTCTAGTTGAAGAGGGCTTCAATATGCTGAAATTCTTCGGCAATCACCCCTCCTACTGCATGATGTCAATGGGCAACGAGCTTTGGGGCTCAAAGAAGATACTCAACGATATCATAGGCGGTTATAAGAAGTTCGACAGCAGACACCTTTATACACAAGGCTCAAACAATTTCCAGTGGTTCCCTAACGTTATAGAAAATGACGATTTCTTTGTTGGCGTAAGACTTGCAAATGACAGGCTTATAAGAGGCTCATACGCAATGTGTGATGCTCCTCTCGGTCATATTCAGACTGACAAGCCTGCGGCAAATCACGATTATGACAGCATTATAAGACCTAAGAAGCAGGCAAGCTCCACAGAAGTTTCTGAGGACGGCACTGTTCAGATACAGTACGGCACGACCATGAAAACTGTCAAGGCAAGCGAAGCTGACGCAGATTTTATCCCTGAAGTGCCTATCGTTACTCACGAAATAGGTCAGTATGAAACTTATCCGAACTTCAAGGAGATAGAGAAATACACAGGCTCCCTTAAAGCCAGAAACTTTGAGGTATTCAGAGAAAGACTTGATGAAAAGGGTCTGCTTCCGCTGGCTGAGGATTATTTCAAATGCTCAGGCAAGCTTGCTGTGCAGTGCTATAAGGAAGAAATGGAGGCTGTTTTCCGTTCAAGACTTCTTGGCGGTTTCCAGATACTCGATATTCAGGATTTCAGCGGTCAGGGTACTGCCCTTGTGGGTGTACTTGACGCATTCATGGACAGCAAGGGACTTATCACAGACAGCGAGTGGAGAGAGTTCTGCAATGACGCTGTTGTAATGGCGCGTTTTGACAGCTATGTTTTCGAGGCAGACAGCAGTTTCAAGGCGCACACAGAGCTTTGCAATTACAGACCTGACCTTAAAGAAGGCAAGCTTATTTGCACTCTCACTCTTGAAAACGGTGATGTCATTGGCAAGGTCGAAAAGAATTTTGTTGCAGAAGGCAACTACACTGACATTTGCGATGTAGAGTTTACTCTCCCACAGGTAACAAAGAACACAAAGGCTGTGCTTGCACTTGAAATTGAGGGTACTGACATACACAATCACTATGACCTTTGGATGATACCGACAGTTGAAAAGACAGATATAAGCGGCGCATACATTTTTAACGAGGTAAATGACGAAGCTGAAAGTCTGCTGAAACAGGGCAAGACAGTGCTTATCGTCCCTGACCTTTCAAGGCTTGAAAATTCTATTGAGGGCTTCTACTGTCAGGACTTCTGGTGCTATCATATGTTCTGTATCATCTCACAGATGATGAAAAAACCTGACCCTGTTGGCACAATGGGACTTCTTATCGACACCGAACACCCTGCTCTTGCAGGCTTTGCAGGGGAAAAATACTCAACGCCACAGTGGTGGGAGATAGTTCAGAACTCACGCTCGGTTATTCTTGACGACTTTAAGGGCGAGAAAAATGTTATCGTGAGAACTATCGACAACTTTGACCGCAACCATGATCTTTCACTCCTCTACGAGTATGAAAAGAACGGCGGCAAGGTGGTAGTTTGCTCATGCGATTTTGATAAGCTTTCCAAGTCACCTGAGGGACGTGCGTTCATAAAGTCTGTTGTTGACTATGTAAGAAACTAACAGAATATTTATTGCTAAGGGCTGTACTGTTTTGCGGTACAGCCCTTATTATGTTTGTGCTTGTTGCATAAAACGCCCGCAAAACATTTGTCTGATATAACAAAAGTGCCGACACTGCATTGGCATATGGTTCACTTATTACGAAAAATGTGTTATAATTTAGGTGTATGTTATACAGGAAGGTGATGTTAAGTGCCAAAAGTAAAACGTTATAAATACAAGAATATTGCAGCGGCTCTTGCCATACTGCTTTTGATCATTCTGGGAATATCTACATCGTGCAGTTCAAAAGCTGACAGCCCTAAGAAAATTTCCGACAACTCGTCAAACTCCTCTACGGTCAAGGCTGACAGCAGCAGTAAAAAAGCTGTAAAAAAGCTTACGGGCAATTATATGTATGTTACCGCAAAAAACAAAACCGATATGGTAAATGGAGATCTTATTCTCGTTAATGGCGACCACTCATTCACCGGTACAGTGAATAACACAGACACAGTTTATTCCTATTTGTTTGACAAGAACGGAAGTCAAATAATGTCCACCAGCAGCACTCAACTGACGGCTAAAAAAGAGACCTTTGAAGCCTTTGGCAAAATGGGCAATGATTTTTATTCTGACAAGAAGATATCAACACTTATGATAAACACAGCTATGCCTGCGGAAGATGATGAAGACAGCAGCTCTGCCTGCTACGAGCATGACACTGGACTTGCCTTTGACCTGCATCTTTATGACGCAAGCACAGGCGCATATCCTGAGTTCACAGGCGAGGGAGATTATAGTTGGATATCTGAAAACTGCTGGAAATACGGACTTATCCTCAGATACCCAGAGGACAAAGCTGACATCACAGGTGTAAGCCCTATGGCTTATCATTTCAGATATGTTGGTATACCACACGCTGAGATAATGACAGCAAACAAGCTTTGCCTTGAAGAATACATAGATTTTGTCAAGGACTATACATTTGAAAAACCGCTCACATTCACGGCTTTTGATGACACTGAGTATTCAGTTTACTACGTTGCCGCAGACAAGGGCAGCACCACGAACGTGCCTGTACCACTTGACGACAGCAACAATGAGCGTCCTAACACTATCTCAGGCAACAACGTTGACGGCTATATCGTCTGCGTGAATATGACAGAAAATGCAGCACCTGCTGACTCGTCCTCTCAGACAGACCAGCAGGCGGCTACAGAATAAATTTTTCGGAGGAAATAAAATGCTTAAAGAAACAGTAGAAATAAAAGTAGATTATGAAAAGGCTGGCGTTTCAAGCGAAGGCTGCGCACCTGTACTTGATTGCTATTACAACACACTCACTGAGGAAATAGGCAGAAAGAAGCACAAGGCAATTATAATCTGCCCGGGCGGAGGATATGATTGGTGTTCTGAGCGTGAAGCTGAACCTGTTGCATTCAGATTTTTGGGTGCAGGCATATGCGCATTTGTGCTAAGATACTCATGCGTCAAGAAAAAATTTCCTACTGACGCTTTGGAATGTGCGGCGGCTGTCAAGTATGTTAGAGATAATGCGGAGAAATTTGACATTGACCCTGACAAGATAATAGTATGCGGTTTTTCAGCAGGCGGGCACCTTGCGGCAACAATGGCAAACTTCTGGAACAGCGAACTGCTCACAAAGCCTCTTGGCTGCAATCCTGAGGACATCAAGGTAAACGGCTCTATCTTGGGCTATCCTGTTATCACATCCGACCCTGAATACACTCATGAAGGCTCAATACTCAATATTATTGGCGAGGAAAAATCATCGGAGCTTAGAGAGCTTGTTTCAATGGAGAAGAGAGTATCGGAGAACACTCCTCCTACATTCATCTGGCACTGTGCTGATGATGGCTGTGTAAGGGTTGAGAACACACTTTGGTATATGTGCAGTATTTCAAAGTATCACATTCCATTCGAGAGCCACATTTATGAATACGGTGGACATGGACTTGCATTGTGCGACGAAACCACTGCCACATGGGAAGGTCACTATCAGCCGGTGGCGGCTCATTGGGCAGAGGCGGCTATTGATTGGGTACATAGGCTATAAAAAATACGTTGCGTGTGGCAACATAATTAAGCTAAAAAAATGACTCACATCAATTTGATAGATACTCATATAGACATTTTCAAAGAACTAATATGAATGACCTATATAGTGAACTATGAACAGAAGGCGTTGTAAAAAAACAGCGCTCAAAGAGTCAAGATTTCCTGCTTTTGGGAAACCTCGACTCTTTTTTATGCCAGATCGCAAAAATAACTATTTTGGCTGAATTTTTGGTACAGCAAACACAGCGGCAAAAAAACTGCGTTTTTGCCGTGTTGAAAATGTGGAAAATATTTTTAATTTATGCCGCTTTTTTCATTGCAGGCTTTTTCAAGTGGAATTTATGAAGATTAAAACCACAGCAAATCATCGCAATTTCTAAATTCAAGGCTTTTGA
>ERZ780185.50-NODE-50-length-77422-cov-13.262114_pt1 | contig 77422 bp, 104 predicted proteins | sample MGYA00511365_ERZ780185 | MGnify/ENA primary metagenome ERZ780185 (study PRJEB29588, sample SAMEA2151606) | human gut metagenome | biome: human gut; feature: human-associated habitat; material: faeces | place: Denmark | collected 2008/2010 ...
CATGCTAACAATAACCTTATAACCAACAAACCAACAAACCAACTAAACCAACTAAACCAACTAAACCAACTAAACCAACTAAACCACTAAACCAACAAACCAACTCCCCCCCCCAAAATCATGAATAGGCATAAATTATCGTAATTCGTTCTATTATAGAAAAAAATAATCAAAATTAAGGTCTAAAATTTTGTAGTTAAAAATATTATTTGTATATTTACATATCCGCTACAAGGCAGATAAAAACTAACAAAAGTTAAACCAATTAAAAATTTTATTATTATGAAAGCAAATGAAATTTTGGCAATTGGAAATGAAATTTTTTCAACCAACGAAAGAAAATCAATTTATCGCAAGGAAATTTTTGTAGATTGTAAAACAGACAAAGAAAAAAAGAATTTACGAATGAAGCTACGCAAAAAATTAGATGCTTTTATCGCTGAATTTATTGCAACCTCTAAAAATGAAGAAAAAAGAAAAGTATTGAGAAAAGCGTGGCAAGAATATGCAAAACAAGTATATATAAATTCTGCTTGTATTGTCGATGCAAACGCTAACACAGAAAAAAGGGACACAATTAAAAATTTCTTGCTTGCAATGAACGAAACCGAAAAGCAAGAAAAGAAAAATAAATAAAGTTAAACCTATTAAAATTTAAATGTTATGTTACTTAATTTTCAAAATGTAGAGGATGTAAAAAAAGTATTAAATAACTTAACCACATCTGAAAAATTAGAATTAGCAAGTAATATTTACATGGGTCGTAATCAATCCGATTTCATTGACAGCAAAGGAAAATTTTTTGAAGAGTTAGAAGAAGAAACAGAGATAGATAATTTCTATGAAGAATTAAATAATATTTTTATAAAAATTTATAACAATTCTAAAAAAGTAGAAAAATACTTAATTCGAAAATTACAAGAATCGTATAGATATTTTGATATAGATGAAAAAGATATAAATAAAATTGATTTACAATATTTAGACGATCGATGCGCTGAAATTTTCGAATATTAAAGATAAATAATAAATAGGGGACATAATATGTCCCCTATTTTTAATAAAGTTTAATTTTGCGATAGGGATACCGTGGCCCCTTTTTACTGCTAGCCCCCTTAGGCTCCTCATGATAAGCTCTTCCTGAAAGGCCAATACCACATAGGTATATATCCATTACCTAATCACCCCCTCTCCCTACACAAAATGAAGAACCCATCCAAAGGCCCTTCATAAAATTTTTCCAGGATATTTTTAAGGCTCCAATTATAAGGACTTCCCATACACCTTTGCCTCATAAACCTTAATCAATTTATCAAAGGCCTTAATCCTGGATTCAGTATCAAACCTATCCCCCAATAAATATCATGGATAGAAAGGTTATCACTAAGGTTCTTATAGACCCCTGTATTCTTATCACCACCCAAGAAATCAAACCAGAATGCAAAATATTCCAAATATAAATAACTCACCTGATATTTGAAGATATTTTCTAGAAGTGTTGCCTAAGATTAAAAGGACAAGCCCTGTTATTCCTATTAAGGAAGTAAATCATAGTAATTTACTTTTAATCCATAAACCATATAGCTATGAGTTTCCTTATGTTTCACTCGGGTAATATACCTATAATTGAAGAAGATGATATGAAGTTAGTAGAGTTAGTTATTAAGAACAATAATCAAGGAGGTTTTGATTGTTGTTTCTAATTCAGTAGTTACCTCTAGTATTGCCTCTGACCTTATGTACGGCCATATTGATGGGGTAAAGCTAAAGTGTTTGAACCAAGCACACAATAATAATTTTCTGATTATCATACCAGACGTATTTGTGAATATGGAGGTAGAGGGTGTTAATTTATACTTACCTAACAATGTCTTATTCTTAAATGATGAAGGTACCCAAAAATTAGTCAAGATAATATGTTACCAAGACGGTGACCAGGAGTTCCAAATGGCAGCCACTATGTAGACTAAAAGAAAAGGGCAGGAAATTTCCTGCCCTTAACTGTGTGAATGTAATGATTATTTCTGGTCTGGTTCTTGAATCTTTGCTCTCTGTTTCAGGTAGAACTTGGTCTCTACAAATAGATAGGGATAATACTTATTCTCTGGGTCATGTACCAATGTATAATCAACCCCTCTCACATTAGCCCTCATATAGTGTAACTTTCTCCAGGCTTCACTGTTCAGGTTTTTGATTACCTGTTCGAAAGAAGAAACAAAACCTATCCTCTTCCTAATGTATTGTTTCGGTGCTCTCAATGTACTTCTACATACTTCTTCGTAGAACATCTCTTCTACTACTCCACCGGCTGCATAGAACTGACCAGGTGTATAAACTTTTACTGCCATATAATTGTGATTAAGATTCCCAGATATCAAATGATTGGTCTTGGTTTGTTGTAACTACTAAATCGTAGTTTTCCCTCTTTACTCTAAGCTTGGAGTAGGTTATACCATATTTCTTGTAAATACCTACCTCAGTATCGGTTAGGATATTTTCTATATTACCTTTAAGTTTACCACTAAACTTCTGAGGACACCCCCTTATCAAGGGGTTTATCTTTTCATAGATTTTGTCCACTATCAAGCTTGGAATATCTCCGTCCAGTATTACTTTCTCTATATAAGCATCCCATACTGGAATATCCTTCTTCTCTTGGTCACTAACCCTCGGGAGAATTATCTCAGTGTTGATTCGTCTTCTTGCCATTTCTGAAGAGTACGTTGAATGTTAATATAAACAGCCCCGTTACTACTGCTGGACTTACCGCCCAAATAAGGAATAAAACTCCATACCTTACTGGATTACCGGCTTTCTTTAAGGGAGTTTCCTTGATTACACTTCTCAGGAAGATACAAAAAATAAACCCTAAAACATACATGATGAGTAGGGTATAACCCAACCAAGTCGGGGGAGTAGCTGTTAGCGTATTATACATGATATAATGATTAAGCAGGTGATGCAAATTATGAGTGTTTGTATGGCTTCTTTCTTACCCTTGTACCAAGATTCATTACCTTCATATTCCTTGTCAAGCTCTTTCAAAGCTTTCCAAGCCATTCCACCGCTATATGCAGTGTAACTAAGTATGTTAACTATAGCCCAATGTAAGAGGAATCGTATCATATATCTCCGAGTTTTTCGAGGATACGGCTTATTTTAGCCGCTGCATACCTAATAATATTGTCATTTTCAATGCCTTTCTTATTGATAGCGGCTAATTTATCGATACCACTAGTTAAAGTTCTCTGAGCCGTCATAGTTTTGTACTTTTCTTCATCGAAAACTTCAATTTTGTACTTCGAATTTAGAGGATGAAGAGTTCTATCCATCTTGATACCATTCTCAAGGGTGTAAATTCCCTTTTTCCTCTCCTTAATTGCCGTCTTTTCAAAGAAGGCAGGTCCTGTTACCAGTAGTGAATCACCAACTTTCATGGGTTTTGTTATTATTTTATGCAATATAATATAGATTATTCAACTTCCTTCAAGTATTCAGCTATAATAGGATCTTCACCCCGTATAATCTTACGTAAAGGACGGTAACTTTTAACTTTGAATTTAGATTGAAGTTGTTTAGTAGTCCAATTAGGATGTTTTTGATAGAATTTATAAATCTTTATCTTGAGTTCGTTGCTATATTTAGATTTTGGATGTTTATCTCCGAATACTCTATAATAAGGGTTTTTATCTCCTCGTTTATCCCCCGGCTTCATTCTACCATCTCTCACAGCTTTTTCAGTATTTTCTTTGGGTGTACACCAATATAGGTTACTTACCCTATTATTTAGGGGGTTATTATCTTTATGACCCACATAAGGTTTATTATATTTGTTAGGTATATGAACTTTTGCTACTAACCTTGAAGCCGAATGTATTCTTCCTCTAAAATAAAAATAAGCTCGACGGTATTTATGATTCTTGGATAAACTGTGGTATATCCTTAACTGTACCCAATTATTATTCCTTAACTCAAAGATATCACCGTCAACACTTACATATAATCCGGGCATCCAGGGAACATTCTCTTTCATCATAAAATATGTTTTAGAACAATAGCAAAACTAGTTCTTTGCAAGACCTTCAGGTATATAGTATATAAATCTATTTTTAATGAATGTTTTAGGTGTATGTGGAGCTCAAGGAGCTCTATTATTCGAGTTTAAAGAGCATCTTGTAGCCAATGTAGAGCCAAGAGCTGTATTTCACTCCAAAAAAGAAGAGCAATGGAAGGTCAATTTTGGTGATATACCCTTTGTAAGGGGCCTTGAAGAGGTTAAAAACACCAAAATTGACCTAATACTTGGTTCTCCATCATGTGGTCATAGCTCTGTATTCTCCTATTCAAGGAAAAAATCTTTAGGTAAACCCCGGGAAGATGCCACCCTTAATTTATATCTTTCCAGTATAAAGAAGTTCAAACCAGCAATATTTATGCTGGAGAACCTCCCTAAGCTTCTAGATTTTATTCCTATCGGGGAATGGGAGCATAATTTACCCGATTACAAACTTATAGTGCACTGTCATCCTGTTACGGTATTTGGTAATCCTCAACAAAGTAGGAAACGTTTGGTGTTAATAGGAGTCAGAAAAGACTCCAAGATCAATCCTCAGATCTTTGATCATACTTTTAGAGTTACTAAACCCAAAAATCTGTGTCAACTGAAGAAAGGAGTAAGGAGAGACATAAACTATAGAGAAGCTGACGATAAAAAATTGGCCATGTATCATTATGCAGATAAGTCAAAAACTACTTTGACAGTAGCTCAAGTGAGAAAGCTATGGAAAACTGAGTTCAAAAATGATTACAAATGGCCCATGAGAACTCAAAAGATGAAGACTCTTCCTGGAGTATATCGAAATAAGAAAAAGAGCTACCCATTAACCGTAAGACCTTCATCAAGGCAATTTAATCCCCACGGTAGAATAATGGGACTTGATGAATATAGGGTGATTATGGGTTTTCCCAAATCATTCAAGGTATATTTTGACAATGCTAATCCGACTTATTGGTTGAATAAAGGGAGAAATACCCTAACTAAGGGTGCCGTATATGAGAATTCATTGTGGTTAAAATCCTGTTTACAAAAGGCTGGTCTAATATCAAAATGAATATCCCCTATCGCGTACGTATATGCGCAGTTATTGAGTATTTTTCTTTAGGAAAAATACGAAAATAACCTCCAGCTTGCTGGAGTACTTAGCTTAAGTATTAGTCTTAAGATTTACTTTCTTTAACCCCCCCTATAATCCCCCCCTAATTGTTTTCATAAACCCTGAACCATGAAAAATGTAATCCTAACCTCTGCCTTCATATTTATGGCATTAACAATATTCTGGTTATGGAACCGAAATTCTGAATTAAGTCAGGACCTTAAAAATTCTTCTCGTCGGGTTGATACTGTTGTGGTTAATAATCCATTTGTACCCAAAGTTGAATTCCATAAGATTCAATTACCCCGAATGGTGTTCCTATATCGGGTTGATTCTGTTCCCATTGAACGAATAGAATATGTTGATAGAGTGGTCACTATCATTCAGAAAGATTCAACCAAGATTGAATACAATGAGTTATTTCTAACTAACTATCCAAAGGCTCCAAAGTTATTGCAGATACTTTCAAATCGAGATAAGCTATCTATCACTACATTCAATACAGACTGTAGATCAGCTACAGAAGAATATACAGTCAACTATTCTCGATATCAGTATAATTACCTGGATGGAAAATTAACCTATAAGAAAACACCTTTCCTTAAAAGATTCAATCCAGTGATTCAATATACCTTACGACCAGTACATAACTTACATGATTTAGATTTAGGCCTGAAGTACAATACCAGTAAATTTAATTATGAGGCTGGGTTGAATATCAACTATTATCCCAAACTTCGGGATAATTTAGGTCTCGATCCATACCTAAGAATTTCATACAATTTCTAACATGGCAAGAAAAAAGACCTTAGTTGAAGATGCAAGTCTTACATCCGAACAACTTAAGACCTTGGTTCGGGTGTTGAAAGACCCGTTCTTCTTCTCTACTTTCTGCTACGTGATTAACCCCGTATTGGGTATGGTAAAGTTCCTTCTCTATCCTTTTCAGAAGGCAGTTCTTTACCAATTCATGCTCAATAGGTTCAATATCATCCTAAAGTTCCGTCAGGCTGGTATTACTGAGCTAATCTCTCTCTACTGTCTTTGGTTAGCAATGTATCATCCTAACAAGAAGATAAATATTATCTCAATCAAGGACACCGTAGCAAAGAAGGTACTGAAGAAGATTAAGTTCATGTACAAGAACCTTCCTTCATATCTGCAAGAGCCAATTATAAATGGTCGTGCAGGGGAGTTTGGTTCTGTATCAACTATAGAGTTTGCAAATGGTTCAGTTATTGAATCTATACCAACTTCTGACCAAGCTGGTCGTTCTGAATCTTTGTCGTTGTTAGTAATTGATGAGGCAGCTATTGTTAGATGGGCTTCCACTATCTGGGCCTCAGCTTTCCCTACTCTATCAACCGGTGGTGCTGCTATAGTAAACTCATGTATTACTGGTGATACTCAAATTATAGGTAAAGATGGGCCATTCAGAGTAGATTCTATTTGTCCCAAAACTTTTGGTAAGATGGATATATCACATCTTGGACTGAGAGTATTATCACATACTGGAAAGTGGCAGAGAGTACTTGGTTCTGTAAATAAGGGTGTACTTAAAACTTGGGAAGTTCACAATGAGCAAGGTAGGGTTATTAAATGTACTCCAAAACATAAGTTGTATACTCTTGAAGGTTGGTTACCCGTTTCAGAGATAATCAAACGAGATATACCAGCTATCTTCTATCATACTGGTATAAGTGGTCTGGAGCAGAATCCAGTAACTATCAAACCTAAGAAGGAGATATGCAAACCCATACCTGGTTATCCAAACTATGAAGTCTCCAACTGGGGAAGAATCTTCATTGTAAAGAATGGGACGAGGGTAGAGAAGTTACCAAGACCTTGTAATAATAGGGAGAGATACCTAAATATAGGGTTGTGGAATAATGGTCAAAAGAAAAAGATATGTGTCCACAATCTGGTGGCTAAAGTATTCTTAGGAGAAATTCCAGAAGGATATGTAGTTGACCACATTAACAACAATCCTTCAGACAACTATGTAACCAATCTCCAGATAGTTACAGTAGCTGAGAACAGTCAAAAAGCTGCAAAATACTCTTATGGCATGAAGCTTGGGTCTAAGCTGAAATGTGGATTCAACTACGACTTAAGAGTAGTAGCTTACATAAGATATCGTTATCAAGAGCTTGGTTACTATTATGGAGTGTTAGATAAGATATCTAAGGAGGTTGAATATAAGTTCGGAATTAAGCTGAACAAACCTTATATTCAACTCATTGTATCTGGTAAAAGGTGTACAAGTATCTATCTTTCTAAGCTTAAAGTAGTTAGAAAGTATTACGATACCATTTATGATATTTGCGTTGAAAATGATGAATCTTACCTCATTAATGAAGACTACGTGTCTCATAACACCCCTTATGGTGTAGGTAACTTCTTCCACAGTACTTGGGTAGATGCTATATCTGGAGGTAATCCATTCAACCCCATACGTCTGTATTGGCAGATGTACCCAGACAGAGATGAGAAGTGGTATGCAGAAATGTCTGCTGCACTCGGTCCAAAGAGAACTGCTCAGGAGATAGATGGTGACTTCTTATCATCTGGTAATACAGTATTCGATTTGGCCGATATCAAAGCTATTGAGGAATGCCTATTCGACTACCCGATTATCAATACACGTTTGAAAGGTCAATACAAAGAATTCAATGAGCCAGACCCAAATAAGGAATACTTCATTGGTGGAGACTGTGCTACTGGACGAGGTACTGACTACTCTGCTTTCACCTGTATGGACCGAGATGGAGAAGAAGCTGCAGTATACAAGGGCAGAATACCCTTGAACAAATATGCCCGCTTACTTGGTGATATCGGGGAGAAGTATAACTTTGCTAAGTTAGCTCCTGAGACCAATGACGTTGGTATGACGGTGACAACCATACTTCAGGATGAGGGTTATCCAAACCTTTACTTCTATACTAAGCTTCTTAGGAAGAAACGTAAGAATAGACCTGAAGAAGATAAGTTCCCTGGTTGGTTGACCACAACCAAAAATAGGTCTGTCATCATTGAGAACTTGGAGAAGGATATACGGGAAGAAAACGTAATCGTGAAAGACCCGTTCTTTGTACAAGAAGCTTACACATTCATATATGATGGTGCAGGAAGACCTATTGCTCGGGGTAAGCACAGGATGAACAACTCTTCTATGGACCTTGACTTGGAAGGTGAGACATATTCAGATGACGCTATTTTTGGAAAGGCTATCACTAACCATATCAGGTGTCACAGTGCATCTAACACTGTAGTGATTCCACAGTAGACCATAAACAATCTTATATAACATGAAACTTAATCCTATCGGGTGGTTCTTAAGGTCAAAGCCTGTAGAATCAAAGAACAAAGACGAAGGAAAGGGTTCAATAAGTCCGGGCAGGGTTTCTCAACCAGATGATGGTGTGGGGAACTCTGAACTCATTACCACTCTTAAGGGTATGACGAACTTAGTTACCCCAACGTTCAGAACTGAACTAATACCTATCATTCGGGACTTATACAAAATAAACCCGGATGTAAGTATTGCACTACAGGACATGTTCAAGCTGTCCAATACTGGTCATACCATTGACTTCCCAAATAACACGGCTGAGGAGTCTACCAAGATGAGGGAACATCTAAAGAAAGTTACAAAGAGGTGGTCGAGGTATACTGCAGGTATAGACGGGTTGGTAAACAAGTTCATTGTTCAACTATTGGTTAGTGGTGCAATATCTGCAGAGGGAGTACCAAACAAGAAACTTTCTGGATTGGAAACCATTCTTTTCATTAAGCCCGAGACTATCAGGTTTAAGAGAGAAAACAATGGAGTATATCATCCATATCAAAGGAATCCACGTATAGTAGACGGTCTTAAAGATTCATTTATCAAATTGAATACCGAGACCTACTGTTATGTTGGGATGTACAACGACACTGACGAACCGTACGGAGTACCTCCTTTCATGTCTGCTCTGGACTCCATTGCTGGTCAGCATACTATGAGGAAGAATTTCAAACATATCATGGAAATCATGGGTATGGTTGGATTCTTGGAAGCAAAGATGGCTAAACCTCCTCGTACTGCTGGTGAAAGTGAAAAAACTTACCAAGAACGTCTGAACAGTACGCTCCGAAAGATGAAAACCAACATTGTTGGTGGTATGTCTGATGGAGTTGTAGTTGGTTATATAGATGACCACGAATTTGATTTGAAGTCTACCTCGGCTTCTATGCAGAACATTAACCTCCCTTGGAACATGAATCAGCAATCTGTTGCTAATGGATTGGGAGTAAATGGTTCTATCATAGGGGTTTCTGCATCACAATCTGGTACTGAGGGTGGAGCTGGTATACAGCTGTCAAAGATGATATCTCAGTTAAAGAATATACAAACCCTTGTAATCTTTGTACTGGAGTTCTTTTATTCTCTAGAACTGCGCCTGGCGGGGTTCAATAATAAGGGAATAACAATTCAATTCGGGACTTCTACTGTTTCTGATGATATCAAGTTACAACAGGCTCGTGAGTACCGTGCTCGGGTGAATGTAACCCTTTATAATCAGGGTATAATCAGTCAGGACCAGTTTGCTCGTGATATGGGTTATGAGGCCCCTGACCAACCCGAACCTCGAGAACCCGTTGAAGCCGATGATGATTCAGGTACGGGTGATACTACCACTGGTAAGAAGAAAAAGAAACGGGAAGATGATAAGGATAAGTCCGACCGTAGAACCCGAGATAAGAATAATCCAAATCCTAAACGAGGAGATCAAGACAGTAAACCAAGATAATTATGCCAATGGGACAACAGAACACCGATGTGATGGTGTTAAGTGCAGCTCATAGCTTGATGGTATCTGATGTACCAGAGATAGTTATAGATGCTCACTCTCTTTCTGAAAACTTCTACAAGGGCACTGTCAACTTCAGTGAAGACCCTAAGAAGTCCCTGGAAAGATTTGGTATGTGGGGAGGCACTCTGAATGTCAACCAGTTCATGCCAAATGTAACTCCAGAAATGTTAAAGCCAAAGGACAGTGACTTTATAGAGCCGATGTTCAGGATGCTTTCTGCCGCAATCGTGGCAAAGAAGTATAACCCAACCGAGTTTCCGGCAGATATTCTGAAGGAATCTATGCCTTTGCTTGTGGGTCAGTCAGTAAACCTTGACCATGAGACTGATGTAGCCAATGCTATTGGTGCAGTTAAATCCGTAGAATGGCAGGAAGCCTACAAGGATGAAAAAACCGGAATAATTATTCCGGCAGGTATAAACGGTATCATGAAAATCGATGGGTTATCAAATCCTCGCATTGCTCGCGGTATTCAAATGGACCCACCATCTATCCACTCCAATTCGGTTACAGTTGAGTTTGCATGGGAACCTTCTCATACCTTCAATGGTATGTTGGAGTTCTATTCCAAACTCGGAACTTACACTGAAAACGGAGAACTCATTCGTAGGGTTGTTACAAAGATTATCTCCTACAAAGAGACTTCTTTGGTATGGCACGGAGCAGATCCATTTGCTCAACTTATCAAGAGTGGTAAGTTAAACAGCCCTGCTTATGCAGGAAGTCAGTACTATTCTTTCTCTGAGGACAAGGCTGCTGAGGCTAACAACCCAGCAAAGCGGGTATCTTTCTTCGACTTCAAGGTTCTTTCAGAAAAAGAGATAAAGTACAATACCATCCAATCTAATAATGAAAAGGGTGCCGGAAAGGGTAACCACAATAACCAAAATAATAAAACAAACATGGACAAAGAATTGCAGCAGATGCTGACGAGTCTCTTTGGTGAAAATCTTTTGACCCTTTCTGAAGGTCAGGAAGTTTCGACCGAGCTGGCTCTTTCCCAGATTAAGACTCTGGTACAGCAGAACAAGGACTTTGCTGAGGCAGTCGAGGCAAAGAACAAGGAGATTCAGACTCTCACGGAAGAGAAGACCAATCTCGAGAAAGACCTCAAATCGTACAAGGAGGCAAAAGAAAACTGGGATGGCCACATCCAGAGTTTCCGTGAGGAAACTGTGGCAGCCTACAAAAAAGTTTCCGGAGAAGAGAACGTAGACTCGAACATCCTGGCACTTCTGGAGAATGAGGGAACTACGATGGAAACTCTCAAGGCTCTGCGTAAGACATATGACGCCCAGCTGGAAGAGAAATTCCCGATGCACTGCAACCACTGCGGCTCTCATGACGTGGGCCGTGCTTCTTCTATCAATCCCGAAGAGGACGAGGAGAAGAACCAGGCTCCCAAGTCCACTCGTGACGTAGCTCAGACTCTGGCAGACCGGAAACTCCGGGGCGAAATCAAGAAATAAAACTGAAGAGTAACTTAAACATTAAATTAAATTAAATTAAATTATGGCAGACTTACACAAAGTGGGTGGACGAACCCCCCAGGCTGTGATTTACAAAAGTGAATCGCACAAGCTTCATAAGGCATTTCCGGTAAAGGACGGTGACACCATCGTTCAGGGTCAGCCGGTAAAACTTAACCCCGAGGGTACCATCTCTCCGTATACCGGGGAAGATGGTGAAGTATACCTCGGTATCGCTGTTAACTACAGCAAGTACCCTGCATACCCTGCAACGGCAGCTGGGGTAGAAGTAACCGTAATGATGGAAGGATTTGCCATTATTCACGGTATCGCAAAGACTGAGATTACAACGGCTGGATATGTCAAAACTGACGGTACTCTGGATGCCAGTGGTACGTATCCCAACTTCTCACCTTTGGCAGGTGGTGCTGAAACCAAGTTCATTGCCATCAACGCGGCCGATGTGGACGATCTGGTACAGATTCTGGTAAAATAACTGAAAACATAAATTCAATATGGCAGAAAAAACTTTAACTCGGGAGCAGTACTTAAAGGAGCTTCCCGAAATCGTAAAGAACATGGATGGCTTCCGACAGGGAAGCAACAAGAGTCTCCCGGTGGACATTCATTTGGGAGATATGCTCCAGGAGAAATACGGCATAACTCAGGAGGACTACTTCAAGGCCGTGGGATTCAATCCCAAAGTTGACACGATGGAGAACATCTACTCGATGCCGAATCCCGAACTGCGCTGGCTCGTGCCGGAGATCGTCCGTGAGGCAATCTACCTGGGTATGCGAGAGGCTCCGTTCTATCCCAACATCATAGCTTCCGACCAGCCTATCAACGGGCTGACCGCTATCATGCCGCTCGTCAACATGTCCGACGCCACCCCTGCCCGGGTGAACGAGGCTGAGACCATTCCTCTGGGTACCGTATCCTTCGGCCAGAAGTCGGTCAACCTCTTCAAAATCGGCAAGGGTTTCAAGGTTACCGACGAGGTACGTAGCTACGTATCGATGGACGTCATGGCTATCTTCCTCCGTGACTTCGGCGTTCAGCTGGGTTATGCCATGGATGCACTGGCAATGGATGTCCTCGTCAAGGGTAACAAACTGGACGGTTCCGAGTCGGCCCCGGTTATCGGCGTAGGCGATACTACAAAGGGAATCCAGTATCGTGACCTTCTCCGGGTATGGATTCGGGCATCCCGTATGGGCCGTCAGTTCCGTACCATTATCGGCGGCGAAGAGCAGGCACTAGACCTTCTCGACCTTCCGGAGTTCAAGCTGCGTTCGTCTGGTACTACCGATGCCCGCCTGAACCTGAAGACCCCGGTTCCCAACTCGGCAGACTTCTACATTCATGGCGGAACTCCGAAAAACGAGGTTATGCTCGTAGACCCGGCAGCTGCCATGATTAAGCTAACTGCAAAACAGCTCATGCTGGAGTCGGAGCGAATCGTATCGAACCAGACCGAGGCTATCTATGCTTCGCTGACGACCGGTTTCTCGAAGATGTACCAGGATGCTTCTATCCTCATCGATGCCACGAAGGACTTCTCAACTCAGGGATTCCCTGACTACATGAACGTAGACAACTACCTGACCGGTATCATCGAGTAACCTTCACAACTTAAACCTGGGAGCGGTATTACACCGCTCCCTTTAATCAATTTAACTATGGCAAGTCCCAAGTACATAAAACTTAATCCGAAGGCCAGTATCTTCTACGACCAGGCTTCCAAGATTAAGGTTCTCCGTAACGAAGTTGTGGAGATAACCGAAAAACAGTTCAACACTCGAGTAATCAAAGCAGCTATTGCAAACGGTTACCTTCAGGAAGCTAAGGCAGACGAGTTCAAGGCCGGTGGTGCAAAGGTTAATCCCCCTGCTCCTAAGAAGGAGGTAGACCTGGAAGCCGTTAAGAAGAAGTTCGAAGACCTCGCCGAGGCAGAAGAGGCTCCAGAGAAAATCAAGGAGCAGTTCAACACGGAAGAGCTGAAGGCCCTGGCCATCTCCTTGGAGATTGAGCCGGAAGAGGGTGATACCAAGCTCGACTTGGTGAATGCTATCCTCGATGAGCTGAAGGACGAAGACTACTAGTAAGCTATGGAAACGGTAGATTTCTTATCTACCATAGTTGGACTCAATGCAAGGTTCAGGGCATTCGCTGATGAACTACCCCATGACTTTACAGTAACGTGGACATTTGGTGATGGGAAGACAGAATCACATGTAGGTGTGGTAACTGCTTCCCATCTTTATGAAACTCCCGGTGACTATGTTGTCAAGGTAACAATAACCAACAACGTAGGCGGAGCTAACCTTTCCAAGTCAAGAGTCATTGGAGTTAGTGATAAGGTAAATACCCAGTTGCCTGGCAGTATCTATGAGCTGATTGATACTTATATCCCTGAGGATATCTTCGGTAAACTTTCTCTTCAAGAGAAGCAACAGTTTATTGAAAAATGGCAGCTGTATATTCAGCCGCTAGTAAATCACGAAGTACCCATAGAGGAATTTAATAATGAGTTGTATTATGAAGCTCTAGAAAACCAGCTAATTATGGAATTGGCAGCCTATGATTTCATGGTTGTACAGGTTTCATTGATGGTTGGTGCTACTGCAGAATCCGTTAAGGAGAGTAACTCATCCTCAAGTTCTGAATCCGACGAATCCTCAGAGTCAAGCCAAGGTTCAGGTGAGGTTAAACGAATACAAACAGGTCCAACTGAGGTAGAATTCTTCAACGATACTGACTCTGAATCTAAAACCTCATCCAATGTTATTAAAGCAATGCAACCCGGCGGAGTTATTGATATACTCAAACAAAACCTATGTATGCTTGCTGAAAGACTTTCCATCTATCTACCTATTTGCCGTACGGTGAAGAAAGTAGTAGTTCCTAAAGTAGTTAACCACCGGAGGCCAGGACCACTTGATGGCCCAGACCCAGGCTTCCCCGTAAAGAAGTAGGGTATGGCACGGAGGAAAAGAATTACAAAAGGAGTATGGGACAGATACAAGGCCATTGTAAATGACTTTGTTGAAGTGGATGCAGGAAAACAACCTCTAATCTGGTTAAAGAGATTTGACCAGATTCTGTCTTACGGTGAAGATGTTGGTAATAACTACGAACCGTATTTTCTGGAGGGCTTAATCCAGTATAACTATATAAGAACATGGCCTTCATTAAAAGAGACCGTCTCGGGTGAACTGGACGGAATCAATATTGTGCTATACGTAACAAAGAGGTCACTGGAAGAGAATGGACATATAACCAAAGAGGGGTATTGGAACTTTGACTGGGCTCAGGATAAGTTCGTAATCAATGGTAAAGTGTATTCTCCTACTGGTGATACTCAGGTTGCTCAGGCACATGATGAAGCTTTGCTCTTCTTCGTTGTACTGAAGAGAGAAACTCCGGAGGAAACGAAAAGGATACTCTCCTATATGGAGAACATCAATAAGTACGTAGAGCTGACCAAATACATTCTTGAACTGAGTGAAATAAATCATTACGAGGATGAAACCACAGTAAAGACCAATACGACTTTCAAAGTGAAACCCCAATAATAAAAAAAAATGGCCGAAGTAAAACAGAACGGTGTAGTTGTCAGTCCGTCGACAGGTTCTGGTGATACTACTCTCCAAGTAAAAGCCGAAATCGCTAACCGTGGTAACCGTGTAGCTCAAATTGCTACCTTCGAAGTAGAAGGTGCTGGTGTTACTGAGAAGAAACGGTTCGTAGCAAAACATCTCCCCGCAGCTGAGTTCATAGAGTTCGATAACAAGAATCCTGCGGTAGACAAGGGTGGTGGTACTATTACCTTAACTGGTAAGTCCAACACCACGAAGATTACCTTCTCGAAAGGTATTGGAGATATCATCAAAGCCGACATAGCGGCAATCAAGTTCATTGCAAACGGAGCCGAAGCTACAAACGGTACTGCTATCACGGGTGACCCGGGTGCAAAAGCAAAGTACAGTTTCAGTTTAACTCTGACTGCATTAGCGAATGAAACCATCAAACCCCGTACACAGCAGATTATTGCAACGTCAAGCGGTGGTCAGAAGGCAACGTCCACTCTGAACCAGACAGCTGGTGACCCATTCATCGAAGTTATACCGACCTCCATCGATGTGCCTCAGAATGGTTCGACAGTTCAGGTCACTGTGGACACCAACACTACCTTTACGGTTACTCCAAAATTATAGTGCTAAGGAGTCTTGGTATAGCAGGGTGGGATATCTCTGCTATGCCCCTAAATTTAACCTTTAATGTATGGCAAAAATTACTATACCTTGGAATGATGGTTCCGGTGATAGCTTTTACATTGACTACACTGGGATAGAAGGAAGCTCTGAATCCATTATAACTTCTGATACAAACCTAACCGGCGTAGAAAGAAGGAAAACTTTGGTATTCAGGACTACAACAGCAAATGTAGGTACTGCACAACAAGCAGAAGCTTACTTAACAGTAGTTCAAAGAACTGATAGCTTGATAGTTGCTATGTTCAAAGGTGTAGTATCTATCCATGATGACAAGAAGGCAGGTTACAAAATAGACGAAGCTAAGTACCTAAGGACACAGCTTGGGGGTTACACGAAAACTTTAGAAGACGAGAAAATACAATTAAAAGAGGAATAAGATATGGCAGAATTTCATGAGATTGGTAGTTCTCAGTTTACTGAGGTAACTCCAGCCGGTACTGAACAAATTCAGATATCGGCCACACAGAAAACTACTCTGCAGAAGATAGCTAATCTTTTCAAGGCTATGTCTGCAGCCTTAACAGGGTTCACCCCTCTCGGTAAAGGAGCTCCGAGTATAAATTCAAGCTCCACCATACTTCAGGCATTCCAAGCTCTGTATCAGTTGGTGGGTTCTGCAAAAGTAAAGATACTCGGTAATAATGGGTCTACTCCCGGATTTGTATCCTGGTCGGGTACTACTTGTTATGGTATTCTGTTTGATACCGCCGGTGAACAAGTGTACATCAGGAACAGTTGGACAATAAGCAAGCCTTCAGAGCAAACTGATGCTCAGTGGATAGCTGCTATAAAAGCCGGTAAGGCCATTAAATTTGGTGGCAGCGGAAGTATAGCTGACTTAGTAATATCTGGTTGGTCGGATATTACTAAGTATGATGATGTCCAAGACCCTTACATTGTTAATGGGGATACTCTGATAGATGCTCTGAGGAAGTTACAGTGGATGACTGGTAACAACACCATTAAGACCTTTGGTGATGCTTCTGGAGTAGGTATGATGTGGTGGGATGGGCATGTTCAAGCTGACTTACTCACGGCTTTCTACTTCGAAATGGAGAACCGTAAGTTGTATATCATTTTAAAAGATAGCTTCTCTAAATTAGGTGCACAGGCTACCAATGACCAAATTATAAGCTACATTAGATTTAATGGATCTAGTATACACATAGATGATAATTACCAGGATATTATGACATATACCGAGCTTTCTTCAGGGTCTTTCACTCTCGAGGGTGGCTCAAGCGTTTGGTATACGGGTAGTACTAAACCAACGGTAATTGTCAAGGGTAGTGCGTTTGGTGATAAAAGTCCTACGTCATATTTTATATGCCCATATAATATAACTCCAAACTTTCAATCCATGGCAAATACAAATACAATATTACACCATCATCAGAACTACTCCACTGCGGAACCCGTTTCAGGTTACAAGGTGTATACTCTGTATTGTCATAGTCTATATAAGGGGACTCGTATAGTAGATAATACTAAAAATCATATTTTTATATCCGTAGATCCGTATAAATAAACTACATACCACATGAAAATCTCAAAACTTGGCTGGTTATATATCGGCCTGCTTATTGTATCGGTAATAATTTTCTCCTGTATCTGGCGATGGCTGGATAATGGGCTGGTAGCATTCCTGCTCATCATATACCCGATAGCATATTTCATTGCTGGGTACTTTGCACATTATCTCAAGATAAAAGCAAAGGCTGACGCAAAGGAGAAATAGGCAATGTCTAGTATCCTAAAAGAACATTCCCATAAAACTAAGTTGGGCAAGTTCTTGCATACTCTGGTACATATCTTTTTGTATATTTGGCAATTACCACAAAACTTTGCCGGACTTATATACCGGATAGTTCTAAAAGGTGAGAAAAGAACCCTTAAACAAAGAAACACTGCTTTCTATGTGGCTCCCACAATGAATGGCGGTGTAAGTTTAGGAAACTACATCTTCCTTTCAGAGAAGTCCGGATTAAAAGAACCGGTATATGACCACGAGTTTGGCCATTGTATACAATCCCGAATTTTGGGTCCATTATATCTACCAACGGTTGGCCTATGTAGTGGCTTGCACTGCTTGTTCCACAACAGTGCTAATAACTACTACGGCTTTTGGACAGAAAAATGGGCAAACAAACTCGGGGGAGTAGAAGGATATGCTGGTGAGTTCCATTATCACAAGGATGGTGTAATCAGAACTGCATATACAGAACTGAAAGCTTTTTACGGTAAACATTTTTAACAAATGGCAAGGAAGGTTAATATCACACTTCCCAAAGTATCTGACCTTGTTCTTCAGGTAAAGCTCAATGGTGAATGGCAAAAGGTAGAATCCTTAGTCGGTAACCTTGGGCCAAGTATGCAGAGGGGATATGATAAAGCCGTGAGTAAATTCTCACGCAACCTCCTTGCAATCGTAAAGAAGTCACTAACTTTGGGAATACCACCAGTAGGTGGAGGAGTAACATGGCAACCATTGGCTCCTTCAACCATCGAAAGGTATGGACAACACCCAATCTATAACCTGACTGGCCTGTATTCCAGGTCAGTTGGGTTGTTTAGATATAAATCGAGGGTTCTAATAGGATTACCCATTGGAATCAGACGCTCTTCACAGAAGAAGCTAACTATGAACCAACTAGCCATTATGTTGGAATTCGGTTCCAAGGATGGTAGGATTCCACCCCGGCCCGTGTGGGCACCATCTCTCAAAGCCGCTGGTGGTAAGAATAAGCTCAAGCAACTTATCCTAACGGAGATACGTAAAGAACTTCAAAAGTATGGTGTAAGACCCAATCAAGTAAAATGGTAAATTCTCAGGAAATTATAGAGAGGTCCATATACGTGGCCTTATTAAACATGGCTATAAAGTTGGGCTACACTATAAACCCAGAAGACTATCTCCCAACAAGTGAAGCGAATGCAAAACGCTTCCAGGAAGACCTCAAAAAGATTACCGATGATAAGGGTTTCTACGTCGGTATATTTGGAGTGGGTAATAACCACTCCCGAGGTATTAAAGAAACCCCTCGTATCGTAGTTGATTCAGAAGGATTTTATCCTGGAGATATCGGACTACCGAAACAGGTAATCGAGAAAGAAGAGGGCATAGGCTACACTGCAACAGAAGTAGCCTTTGAAACCCTATCACAATACATGAACATACGGCTGTGTGCACACTCTGTAGAACACATGAGATTGTTGCATCAGATTATGTTCTGGGCAGTTCCTCAAAGAGGCTACCTAAAACCCTACGATGAGCCCAAGTTTTTATTCACGGGGAATATATTCCTCCGGATAGTTAATTTTTATAACATGCCAGATTTGGATAATGGGTTGATGGAAAAGGTATACCAATTTGAAGTACAGGATTGCCTCTTAGAGGGCAACATTCCTCCAGAGGTAATTACTCCTATAAAAGATATTTCTGTACTTCTAGAAAATGCCGATTACACTCTGAAGGTTCCCAAAGAACCCGACCCCCCCTCTACCACCTATCAATAAAGGTTCATACTTTAAGGTTAGTGGGGGTGGCTTCTTTGAATATGCTAACTAATCAAAAGTATGACTAAAGAAGAGTTAAAAACCTAATAACGGAAGTTGTTATGAAAAACGACATGAGGAATCGTCATGGTAAAAACCTCCATATACTCCTGGGTATTTTGGATTATATAGATTCAAATATATCTTCTTATGATACCGATGGCAATGTAGTATTGAAAAAAAAAGAGGTTCAAACTGTTAGGTACTGATGAGAATGGTGATACTTATCTACTTATTGCCTTAAACCGTTATCCTAGCGAAGACGGTAGTAATAAATATGCTACCGAGGTAGGTTCTACTAAAATACATCTGACTCTGAATACCAGTGAGGAATCTAAATAGGGTAACAAGGTTCAGGTAGATACTCCAAGTGGAGAAAAAACTCTGGTATATTCAGAGGAGACCCCAAGAATAAAGAATTCAATTAACCTTAATCAATAACAATATGCCACAGACTCCAAGAGTTAGGTTCAACTTCAAGAACCTAAATGTACAATCGAGTGTGCCTCTGTTGGGCGTAATCAACATGGTAGCTCGTACTACCAAGGGCCCGTTCGAAGACCCTCAGGACCTGATTTCAAGCCCCTCACAGTTCGCTCGCATCTTCGGTTCGGAAATAGTTCCGGATGGTTCGGTATCGAACATACTTAAAGCCCTTGAAATGGGTGCAAAAGTCCGGGTATCCCGAGTAGCTGGTAAGGGGGCTACTTACGGATGGGCAAAACCCATGACTGTAACTAGGTCAGAGGGACGGGCAGTACCTTCGGTAACTGTTCCTGACGGGTCTTCCGTAATCTCTATAGTAATCTCCGACCCGAGTGGTGCTGAGAACAGCCTGACTATGCACATGGCTATCCGTACTAAGGAAGCAGGTTCCCCGGTATTGGATTATACGGGATTAAATCTCAACCGTCCTTTCTATCTGAAACTGAATATGTCCACGGAACCAACTCTCCGTGCAAGCATTATTCAGTACGGTGCAAGGGATGAAACCTCCAATGTACCCACTTCTGACAGCATACTTAATGAAATGCTGTTCTTCTCGGCTGTATCTGCAAACACCGCCGAGGGAGTAACTAACCCCTCTATCAACGTGAATACTCTCCAGAACTTCCTGGACAATGCTCCTAATATTACCTTCGAAGCCATTAAGGGTAAAGAAGGAGATGGACAGGGTACTATGAAGAGCCTGGCTACCGGTATCCAAACAATGGAAGATATCATATCTATTCTTCGTCAGTTCTCTAATTGGAACTCGATGATTACTATAGGTAAGATTACTTCCGGAACTGTAAGTGCCGATGAACCCAGTGATTCAAATGTATACATGGAATGCTCGGAGGGTAGTGCAGGTACAACTCCTACGGCTAATGAGTGGCTTTCGGCTTATCAGGCCAGCAAAGCTTACTACGAAGCATACTCGGTAATCCTTTCCCATATCCATCAACATCTGCCCGATGACTACACAAAAGTGTATATATCGGTAGGAACGGATGTTCACAATACGTTCGAGAACATGCTGTATGTGGAGGTACCGAAATATGCTCCGGGCACTCGTACACCAGCCACGGTAGCAGAGACTCTCTCTGCTCTGAAAGCTCTGGTGCAGGCTATCGGGGCAAAGAAGGAAGTAGCATACTTCGGCGGTGGTATCAAGTACTACAACGAAAACGGTTCTCTCCAGAAATGCGATGTACTTGGTTCGGTAGCCGGACTGGATGCAACATGTGCTTCTACCTACGGACCGTGGTACTCATTCTCCGGTATGAACCGTGGTGTAATAACCTCGGCACTCGGTCCGGTAATGAAGAACCTCGGAGGTCCTGCTGATGTAGATACTCTTAACGAGTTCGCTCAGTGGTACATGAACCTGTTCGTAATCAAGAACACTCGTACTCAGGGTCAGCGAACTATGCTTTGGCATGGTTTCACCTCTAATCCGGTGGATGATTCCGAGAAATTCATTTCCATTGTACGTCTCAACTTGTATCTGAAGAAGAATCTCCGGCCTATTCTGGAGAGCTACATCGAAGAGCCAAATACCTTCGAGTCGTGGAAAAGAATATACCACGAAGCAAAGGATATTCTGGACGACCTGCAAACCCGCAATGCCATTACCTCATACGAGTGGCTGGGTGACCAGGATGCTCAGAGCTACGAAGACCTTCAGGTTAACAACGAGGCCGATGTCCGCCAGGGTAAGTACAAGGCTCAGCTGAAGTACAAAGAAGTTGTTCCAATGCAGGACATCGAAATGGATGTCATCATCGACATTGCTATGAATAAGAGCACCGGTGAAATATCCATCTCTGCCCAGTAAAACTAACCAATAAATAAGATAATACTATGGCAGGAGCTAAAGTAAAAAACCCGAGGAAGAAGTTTTTATGGCAAATCATATTTGTCAAACACCCAATAAACGCATTCCTCTTTCAGAAGGTGGGTATTCCCGAAATCAGTATTGAACAGGTATCACACGGGGATGTAAACTACGATGTAAAAACAGGCGGCCGGGTATCTGTGGGAAACCTAACTGCTTCAAAGTTGGAAACAACTTCGGGCTCTGATACCTGGTTATGGGACTGGCTGATGTCGGTTCAGGATATGCTGCTCGGTGGAGGTTTAACCCCAAGTCAGTATAAGGAAACAGTACTCATCAACGAGCTGGCCGAGGATGGCGTATCTATCCTTAACTCTTGGACTTGTACCGGAGTATGGCCTTGCAAAGTAAATGGACAGGACTTAGACCGAATGAGTTCGGACAACACTCTGGAGGAACTTGAGTTCTCTGTAGATACTTGCGAGAAGCTGTAATAAGTTAATCACCAAGGGAGAGCTCTGCAATGAACTCTCCCTTTTTTCGTTATCAAAGATTATATTAATCGGAATACACTTAACAACTCAACAACATGGAAGACCAAACCCTTTACGGTAAGAAATTTACCTTCAAACTCCCCAGTGGTTACGAAGTAACCATAAGGGAACAGAATGGAGAGGATGACGACATCCTCTCAAACCCTGTAGATGCCAGAACATTTATGAACATATCTAAGTTCATTTCTGGTATCGTAACTGACACAGACATTACAGCAAATAGATTGCTGAGTGCAGAGGATGTACAGAAGATGCCCTCACTTGACCGGTATGCAATCATGTTGAACTCACGAATCTTCTCATTGGGCAAGATTCTTGATTTCAGTTATGATTGGGAAGGCCCAGCAGAGGGTCAGGTACGAACCCTAGATTACGAAGTAGACCTTCAGGAAGAGTTCCTCTTCGACTACGGTACAATCCCAACTATGGAAGAGATGGAAGCAAAGCCCAATGCAATTCCTTTCTATCCGGTACCAAAGCAAAGCAAGGGTATTCAGATAACTACCAAAAGCGGTAAAGAGCTTTGCTTCGACCTACTCAGTGCAGAGGGTGAATCCTATGTAATGAATCTTCCAGCAAAGGAGAGAACGAAGAATCAGGAACTGGTTGCACGTAACCTCCAACTGAAGGTGGGAGAAAACTACGAGCCGGTAAAGAACTTCCGACTCTTTTCTTCTCAGGATATGATGGATATCCGTTCTGCAGTCAAAGGCATGGACCCCGTATTCAACGGTACTACTCAAATCGAGGACCCGGAAACGAAACAGAGAATCATGGTACCGGTAATGGCTGTGGATAATTTTTTCTACCCCAGGGAGAGCTAGAGGATGTATATTTATACATAATAAAGGCAAAGATTAGTATTGACTTTAATACTCTAGCAAAACTCCCCTGGCGGCGCAGGAAGAAATTTATAGAAGCCGCCTCCAATTATTATGAACAACTTGAAAAGGAGATGGTCCATTCTTAGGGCCATCTCTCTTTTGTTCGTTAAATCTGAAACTATATGGCTTTTACAAGTGGTAGTCCTTCTGCAGGACAACTCGAGATAGGTATAGCTCTTGTCCTTCAGGATAGGTTTTCAAATCAGGCAAGAGAAGCCAGCTCGGTTATACGAGGTTTACATAGGGATGCCAAAAATGCTGTACAGGCTAACTTAACTGCAGTTCAGTCGTACGCTAACATGGCAAGTGGTGTAGCTAACTCAATTGTGTCAACGTTAACTACTACCATCGAGACTGGAGCAGACTTCATAGACATGATGACTACCGTAGGTGCTATCTCGGGAGCCACCGAAAACCAAATGTCTGGGTTATCAGAAACAGCTCAGACATTGGGTTTAAGGACCATGTTCATGTCAAGGGATATAGCTTCAGGTATGAAATACTTGGCAATGGCCGGTAATGATGCAAATCAGATTCAGGAAATGATATCTGGTGCTGCTATGATGGCCAATGCTACCGGCATGGAATTGGGAGGTAAAGGAGGTACTGCCGACTTATTAACCAATATCATGAGGACCTTCAAACTTGAGGGTCAACAGGCTGCTGATATAGTTGGTGACCAGCTTACTAAAGCTGCCATGTCATCCAACGTATCAATGACTGACTTAGCTGAGTCAATCAAATACTCGGCTGCATCGATGGTAACTCTGAAACAACAGTTACCACAAGTAGCTGCAATGATTGGTACCTTAGGTAATGCAGGTATACAAGGTTCCATGGCAGGTACTTCTATACGAAATATGGCTGACTACCTAACCCAGTCTATAACCAACCCTAACTTCAAAGGAGCTAAAGCCCTGGCAAAACTGGGACTGGGTAAACAGGACTTTGTAGATGCTAACGGAGACCTTCAGGACTTTGCTGTCATATTGGAAAAGATTAATACAGCTACTCAGGGTTTATCTACTGTAGACCAGAATGCTGTATTCAAGAGTATCTTCGGTGTACGTGGTATGCGTGCAGCAGTTGCAATCATGCGGGATACCGAGGGTTACTTTGACCTGCTAAACAAGATACAAAACAATTCTGCCGGGTTTACTGAAGAGGTAGTGGGAAAACGAATGGAAACTATTGCAGGTAAGATCGATATTGTTCAGTCTGCTGCAGAGAACCTTATGACTACCTTTAGTGAGGCACTTGGTAAGAATCCTATAATAATGGGATTCCTCGATATGGTTGGTTGGGCAATATCTCAACTCCGAGATTTGATGGCAACTCCTTTCGGACCTTGGATAGCCGGATTTGCTGCTATTGCGGCTGTCGGGTTAAAGATAGGTTCTATCTGGGTGGGACTAAGAGCTCGTTGGTTATTACTCAACGGAGACTCTCAGGTTTCATTCCGAACCATGGTAAGACTCATGATAGGGGGATGGAATAAAGCCACCATATCTGCTCAGGGTTATCTCAACATTGAGAGAGCTATCATGGCTCAAAGGGAGGCTGGTATTAGGGCAAGTGCTGCAACCGTAGCTGCTATGGGAGGTATGCCTGCTTACTACTACAATGGCAACACTCCAGCCAAAATGGGAGCTAATGGTAGGTATTATGCAAATACTGGTAGAGGAGCTTCTGGATGGACTCCTGTACCGGCAGCTATGGTAACTACTACTAATGCAAGTAAGATGACCCGTAGTCTTATTGGAGGTGCTGGAGCTGCAGCTGGTGCTGCATCCAGAGGTGCTCTTGCTTCTGTAGGCAGAGGATTACTCGGATTCGGTTCAAGAATAGTAGGCTTATTTGGTGGTCCACTTGGATTAGCTATCACAGGTATATCCATATTCGGACCAATGATATACAGTGCTATCAAAGGTAATAAGTCTGCTCAGGATGAAAATACCAGGGCTACAAATGACTTAGCATCAGCCATCAAAGCTAGCCGAGAAGGATATAAACAAAAGGATAATCTTCAAATGCTAACTATACAAGAGATGAGATGGTTAGTGCAGACTCTCGGATTATATACTGAAAGACTCAATCAACGAGATAATAAGGGTACTCACTTAACTATCAATATGGATGGTAAGAAGTTCCTTGAGGAGTATCTCGGAGATAGGGATGCAGAAATAAATGTAGCAGCTGGAGTAAACTAAACAATTATGGCATCACTCATAGGAAAGCCTGTTGGAAAGGTAGCTCAAGAAATAACAGAACTTGAGCAGGGGAGAATATTCCAATCTCCCCTTAATAAGGTATGGAGAGCCCTGATACTCATTAACAGGGCTACTTCTCCAATGGCTAAGGCAGAACCAAATAAACTTGGAAAAGTATATGATGCTCAAAATGCACATGTAGCCAGGGAAGGTTCTTATTCATTAGCTCAAACTCAAAGCGAATGGTATCAAAACATAATTGCTGCAAAGACAGCAGGTATTAACCCCGATGAAGTACTTAAGGCTAAGTCTGTAGATTATACCATAGCCAACAAGTTTACTTCGGAACTCATTAAGAACGATATTGTAATTGCTAATTTGAATGTATCACCTGCAATCAGTTTAGTAATTCAAAATCGTCCTGACAGATTGAGGGTAGAGCCTGCTGCAACTTGGGCAGCAGTTAAATCCATGGGTCGTAACAATCCTTTCTACTTCTACACGGGGGGAGAAGACACTATAACTTTTGATATCTCTTGGTATTCAGTAGATGCGGACCACAGAGATGATGTGGTTAATAAATGCCGACTCTTGGAATCATGGGCAAGAGCCGATGGGTATTCAGCATCACCTCCTACATTACGTATCCAGTGGGGTAATTCGGGGTTATTCGAAGATGACCTCTTCATACTGGCTGCAGCTCCTTATGAGCTGACTCACTTCCAGAATGCTTCTCGTATGATGAAGAGGTACGATAATGACCCAGATACCGGCCAGAGGATAACTAATACGGTTAGCCAACCTTATAATCTTAAGCTATTGCCTAACTGTGCAACTCAAACCCTCACTTTCAAAAGGGTAACTAAGAATAACCGAACCTGGGAGGAAATCATCCCTGCTAGTAAGTTGCAATATACTCCTGGAGTAATTATAGATGGTGGGGAGGTAGATTCTCTAGAAAATTCCGATACCGAGAGAATAGGCACACAAAATTAAATTATTATGGTAACTATTCCTGGAACAAGTCCCTATGAGGACAGTTATGTAATAAAGTTTCATGATGGGGATATATCCTTGGAAAGAAATATCTCATCCATATCTTCTGACCATATAATCCATTCGGTACTGGAAGGAGAAACCATACAGAACATTGCTTTCAAGTATTATGGAGATTCTGGGATGTGGGGAGTCATTGCAGATGCCAATGATATACTAAATCCTTTTGAAGACCTTCATGCTGATATGGAGTTAATCATTCCTAATTATGGAGGATAGCAAACCCATTCTCGTAAACGGTAATGGTACACCATACCTGGCTATATTCGATGGGGCAGGTTCTCCTATTATGGATGAATTCAATGGTCTGCCCATCGGTATGGAAGTCGAGAACTTTAACTACAAATATACTGAAGGTAAAGGTGACAAAGGTAAGTTTACTATAGTAACTGACTTTGTAGGAATTGTAGACCATCCCTCTCTACAATTCAAGATGCCTTTGAAGATACAGTGGGGATGGATATTCAGCGATGGCTCTTTCAAATCTGGTCCTGTAAGATTAGTGAATGTAAAGAGTCATCAAATAGAATTCACTCCTGAGGGGGTAAAGTTTACCATAGAGTTTGCAGATGCAAAAATGTTCTTGGAAGCTGAGCCTTCTAAGTTTGTGGGCAATAAAACTGAATATCTGGATGTCTTTAAGGAGTTAGCACTCGGTAAGATGCCGTTAATAGTGACTGACTATGCAGAGAAAGCTGGTACGGCTTTGGTGATAACCGATAATCAACCTTGTGATGGCAAAACAGAGCAACGAGAAAAGTAAGCCTTGCTTACCTTGCTATATGAAAATACAAAGCTCCGAGAAATTGGATGATGGGTTGGTAGGGGTAAACATACTTAAGCTATCCCCGGAGAACTTATCTAAACCAGCCCAGGACCCAGATAGATATAAGTTGAGAACGATACCGGCTACATTCGCAGAGGGTACTGCAATTGTGGGTTCGGCAACCTTCTTAAACAAATACTCTCAGTTAGTGGGCATAGCTAAAGCCATGTCTGGTGGTCCTAACTTTGTGGACACTCGTGATAACCAAGTAGAGATACATAATGGGAAGCAATCCGGTAAAGCTGTATTTGTATATACCTATGCAGGTGGAACCGGAGAATTGCTTGAGTTCAGGGTTCAAACTAAATACGTTCAAAGTATAGAAGCTGGTAAAGCCTCAAGTGTTGACCCTGATACTAAAACTATTGAAACAGACGTAGTACAATGTGTACCTACGAATGATGACCCTTGTAAGCCAGATGCTTATGTAAGAGAGAACAAACCTGATCTTCTAAGGTTCAAAAGGGATGTAACTCGTATGGCAAAAGTTGAAAGGGCTGTAGTACCCAGTACATCGGTATGTAGGGAGATAAGGAGTACTACTCCAAAACCCCAGGTATATGAATCCCTTACTGATGCTCAGCAGAAGATAGCTTCAAATCCATCTTTAACTAAAGAGGAGGTAAAAGCATACAACTCTCAGCTTGAGTCAGAGTGGAAGAAGTATCTGGATGGGTTAAAGGAATTTGAAGATGCCATACGTTCTGGTAAAACCGATGTAGGACTTCCCCAACCTCCAGATGAGGTATCTGACTTTGTAATCAAGAGGAAGGTAAGAGTATTACTCAATCCTCATGACTATGTGCCCGAGAAATACAAATACCTGTATGGTGGTAACAAAGCTTTCTGGAAAATGGGATTCCGAGCATTGGAGGAAAGAAGTGATATAACCATCATATACCCAGCTAACGGTAAGTACAGTCCAGGTAACAACTACGGTACTCCCGGTGATAAAGTGCTTGCTGAAATGGTGGTTGAGATACAAGTACCAGGTGTACGAGTAGTATCAGATCCTTTGTTTGCAACTCTTGGTGACTTCATGGCCAATGATATCATTGAGTCAGTAAACAGTCAGATTAAATCTAAGGCTAAGTTTGTTGGTAACCCCAACATGAAATCTTCTCAGATTATCGAAATTAAGAATGTAGGTCAAAGGTATTCTGGAGATTGGTATGCTAAGGAGGTAGACCATAGCTTCGATACTGGCGGGTATTTTACCGAGGTTACTTTCGAAAAGAAATCTCGAAACTCTATACTGAACAAGATATCTACTTCTGTCAATATGCAGGAGGTATTCCAGAAAGCCCATGATGTGGCAGAGGAATCTTACACTACGGATGCTTGGAAGATACCGAGTCAAATCAAAGCTGAGGTGGAGAAATACAGAGAGTCATCCTGGAAGAAGGGTGAGAAAGAAAATCCCAGAAGAGCTGGTCGTCAGATTGTGGTTCAACAGGATGCCGATAACCCAGCTGACTACCAAATCTTTGAGGCAAACACTGACTTTCAAGTAGGTAGAAACATAAGTCCTAAAGAACAATGACCTTATACGAACTAATTCAGCAGAGAGGTATAGAGGCAATCGGTAGGTTCTACTCTACATATCGAGGGGTTGTTATAACCAATGATGACCCGGACTCTCAGAATAAGGTATGTATATATCTGCCAAGTATTTTGAGGGGAGTGGAGGTATGGGCATATCCAAAACACCAGCAAGGTGGACCTGGTTCAGGGTTTAAGTGGTTATCTCCAAGAGAGGGTTCTATAGTATATGTAGAATTCGAGAATGGAGACCCAAGACACCCACTTTGGTCTTATCATGGTTGGGCAATAGGTGAAATGCCAGAAGAACTTAACAAGCCTCATGTACTTGGGTTTATAACCCCAAAAGGTAATAAGATTATACTGGATGAAAGTGAAACGGGAGTATTAACTGCAATAATCCAACAGGATATTGTTGTTAAAGCTCTAGAGGGCAACATAAACGTCGATGCGGAGCAAATTATAATGCAGAGCGGGGAAGTTGGTATCCCCGAATCCACTTCAGTAGTAGAAAGGATAAACACTATAGAGAAAGACATCAATAACCTTAAACAGGTATTCTCATCCTGGACTCCAAAGCCTCAGGATGGAGGTGCTTCTCTAAAAGCCTCTGCTTCATCATGGTTTGGAAGTCAACTAATTGAAACCAAGGTGGAGGATATCGAGAGTGAAACAATTAAACAACCTAACTAATGGCAAACTATAATCAACTCAACACAATTGGTAGTGGTGCTTATTTCCCGGTAAAGCTAACTCAGGCTATTGGGAGTGATGGTAAACCAGAAACAGTACAGTTGCCTGATGGAAGGACAGTACCTAAAATTGGGTGGTATATATTGCAGGGGGATGTAGCTTTGATAAAGCAGAATCTAACCGCAATACTCACCCATCAAATCGGTCAAAGATTCCGACAAGAAGATTTTGGTTCTCGAACTTGGGAATGCCTTGAAGAGCCTAACACAAGTGCCCTTAATCTGATGATTAAGAACTTTGTAAAGGATGGCATAGCAGCTTGGGAACCTCGAATAACTGCTCTTAAGGTATTTGCTCTGAAACCCACTAAAGAGTCCATACGACTCTTGATATATTTCAAGATACAGAACTCTCAGAAGGTAGAAGAGCTGAACTTTCAATATAACTTAAATAACTCAACAACAAATGTCTACTAGCAACCCTTGGCTTACTCCCTTTCAGAGGTCATACAATGACATAAAAGCCAAACTAATTCAATCTCTGAATGAAAGGGTTCCAGAGATTACTGATATGAGTGAGGGTAATATATTTATCCTTACACTCTCAATCTTTGCAGGTATTGCAGAGGTGATACATTACTACATCGATGGTATGGCAAGGGAAGCATTCCTTCCAACCTGTAGAAGGTACTCATCTTTGTATAAACATGCAAAGCTGGTAGACTACCATATCAAATCAGCTATACCATCTTCTGTAGATTTAACGGTATACATGCAAGACGGTAGCCCTTTCCCGGTAGATATATCTGTTCCCCAGAATACCGTTTTTAATTCAAAGGACGGTAAACAATGGATAACTACCAGGAATGTAACTATAGAGAAAGGGACCTACACTTATAAAATTCCGGTAGCTCAAAAGGAGGCAGTTGCCGAAGTAGAACTCAGTACATACACTTCTCATGATATTATCATCACTCTGGGTGATTTGCCTACGGATAAGAAGTATGTAGAAGGTTCTATGGTACTTACCATAGGTGGAGAGGCTTGGACTCTGGTAGATACCTTTGCTTATTCAGGTCCTGGTGATAAGGTATACAAGGTAGAGCTTGACAGTACTCTGAAACCTTATCTGGTATTCGGGGATGGTCAGTTTGGTAGGAAGCCCACCATAGGTTCTCAAATCAAGGGTCAGTACTACCTGACTTACGGTTCTAATGGTAATATTCCGGCTAACCAATTCGATAAAGTGCCAGAAGTGATGACTGATGTAACTTCTGGACTTACTTTGACAAACACTATAGCTGCAACCGGAGGCTCAGATTATGAGGACTTCGATACGTTGAAAGAGCATATCCCACTCAGTATCAAAACTCTCGGAGTGGCAATTACCAAAGAAGATTACGAGGCAATAGCTATGCTTATCGACGGTGTGGATAAAGCCTACTGTAACTACATTTGTGGTAAATATGTAGAGATATACATTACCCCAGATGGAGGTTCCGAAGCAAGCACTGAGCTTATCAACAATGTAAAGCAGAGGATGGAATCTTCTAAGGTACTTACTACCAGGGTAAGTGTATATTCTACACATGCTGCCAAGATATACCTGTCAGCAACTATAACCGGCCGGAAGTCTTTCAAGTCAATAGATATAAGCAATCAAGTGAAGAAAGCTTTACTGGATGCCTATAACTATCAGAACTCTGATATCAACAAACCGGTAAGACAGTCTGACCTGTATGCTCTTATGGATAATCAACCCATGGTTGACTTCCTAACTATAACTGAGTTGTACTTACTGCCTTATCCGATAGCTATAAATATCAACTCACAAAATACAGAGGAGATAGTATCGGTACCCGCTCTAAACATAACCTATTTCAAGATGCTGTCATTTGCTACAGCAACTCCTGAAACAGATTATGAGAACTGTTACATTAAAACAGTAATCGAGGATGGTAATGCTTTCTATCGGATATATGCTAACAAGGACCTTTCAGGAAAGGCTTTGTACACTGGCCAGTATGGTAAACCTCTTGAGGTATCCCTGACCAAGTCGAAATTCAGCTTAACCATCAACTTACCGGTTGAGAATGCAAACTATGAAAATGGGACCGTATATCAACTAACTACACAACCAATGGGTAGTGGAGGAAAGCTGGTAGACCTTATCCCTCATAATTACAATATCCCAACTATCAGTTCGGATAACATAACTCTTACAATCAATGAAGTGGTTTAATCCAGCTAAGAGGTTCTTCAGGGATTACATCTTCAGTAACCTATTCGACCATTACTATAAAGCCAATGATACTTATCAGGATTCAGAAGGCAAGGGTATATTCGAAAGGTTCATAGATGTATGTTCAGGTTATTTCGATACTGAAGTAATGCCCGATATAGATAATTTCATGGAATGTCTGGATGTGGATAAAGCCAATCCGATATTCCTGAATTATCTTTGGGAATACTTTGGGTTCATCCCATATGCCTATGGCTTACTTACTAAGGGAGAACCCTATACAGAGGAGAATCTAGAGAATTGGGTAAAAGAGGACAGGGGTTTTCCTACCGCTGATTTCCGATTAGTTCTAAGATACGCCATATCTTTATATAAGATACGAGGTACTCGATGGTTTTATGAAATATTAGGCCGATTTTATGGAGTAACCTTTACTCTCACCGAAGTAGATGAAGGAACAAAACAAGCTGTTGCCCAGGCAATAGGAGATGGTTCTGTAAACTATGACACTATCCCTCACTTCGATACTCCATCAGCTACATACGATACCGAGACAGATTGCTGGGAATGCGTACCAATGATTCTCACTATTGGTATACCAAAGGGTCAATGGGACTTTATGTTAAAGAGGGACAAAGAGATTCAGGAACAACTCCTGGAAGAGTGGAAGCTAATGAACCCAGATGCAACTGAGGAAGAGATTCAGGCTGCAAAGGAACAAATAGAATCAGAACATCCCTCGGATTACAGTGATAAGGTACGAGAGACTTTGGTAAACATTGTCAACAAATACCTTCCAGTAAATGTAAAGTATTTCGAACCAAAAGATAGTTCAGTAGTATTCGAACAAACCTCAGTAGTAATCTATATTGTATATGCTTAGTATACCTCTAATCTCATTTCTATTCTCAACTGCTCAAGAAGACTCTAAGTTGGACAATGCAGTTCAGTCGCTAACTAAATCTTCCATTGAGTTAGCTGAAGCAGCCTCCAACTACGGAGCTCTAAAAGTAATCTTCGGTATCTTCCTGGTATTGGTCCTTGTAATGGTAGTGATGTTTATATACACTATCTGGAACCTAAACAAGAAGATATCTATAGTATCTGAATCTTCCCAACAGGTAGAGGAGTTCTTCGACGGGGCCGCTGATTCTACGGTGGGTATAACCGAGGCTCAAATACTGATTCGCAGGGAGTTTAACTGTTTGAGTCACATATTAAAATATGCCATACTACGGATAAGATTTGAGAATCACCTAGACAATAAAGAGTCTACAGTAAAGAAAGTAGAAAGCTTAGTAAATAACGAATATTATGAACTATGGGGACTATTCTCCAACTTCACTTGTAATGGTAAATCTCTTTCAAGTCTCTTTGAGCCTCAGGATAACGAGGCAATAAAAGATTTAGTAATAGAACAGATATACATACCTAAGGACCAGTTCTCCATTTCAAACATGGACCAATCTGTAAGTATGTATCTCAACGGATTAAAACTAATGTACCTTAAAAAATTATAACTATGGCACGAAGATTATTGCCTATTATCGACTTTGCTCATGGGTCGGATGTAGCAGGAAAACAATCTCCAGACGGTAGACATAAAGAATATCTCTGGAGTCGTAAAGTGGGAAAAGCTTTGGCAGAGCGTCTCGAGCAAGAGGGATTCGAGGTAGCTTTCACTAATACCGGGGACACCGAAATCGGGCTGTCTAGAAGAAAAGAAATTGCAAACAAATTAGATACTCCCCGAGGAGGTGCAAAGTTTCTGATTTCACTCCATAACAATGCTGCAGGTATGGGGAGTGAGTGGTGCACTGCAAGGGGTTTTGAAATATATACCGCCAAGGGTCAAACTCGTTCGGATTTATTTGCCACGGTGATATTCGAACAGTTACAAGAAGACTTCCCAATCACCGACGGTTATAAGCATAGGACAGACCCATCTGATGGAGATCCTGACAAGGAATCTAACTTCACTGTTCTCATGGGTAATAACTATTGGGGAGTACTTCTCGAGTGGTTATTCCAGGATAATCCAGATGATGTGGCATTACTCGAAGATGAGATTGTAAACCGGAAATTGGTAGAATCTCTCACCAAAGCCATCATCTTCATCGATGAAAATCTCGACAAATTAAAGTTGTAAGCCATGGCACAGAAGAATGAAACCGAAGTTGTAAATGGTGTAGTACAACCAAGGTTCTATCAGGTGTACGGTGACTTGATAGAGTCTAAAGAGGTTATGGAACCTCTTGCTATAATGGGGGGTACAGGACCTATTTGTGGCTTCGACTGGGTAGATACTACCCAACAGAACATAACCATAACCAGTATCTTCAAAAGGTCTGGTACTATGCCTTCGGGGATAGGCAATATCTTAGGCAAAGCCAGGAGAGTATTTCTTTCTAACAAGGATAACACTGCCGGCCAGGTATTCAATGCCTATACTACTCCAGACGGCTTATGTCATATAGCCCCTGACACTCTTACTTTCACAGGTGTAAGACCTGATGGGGGTTGGCCAAGCTTAACTAATCCTCAGAAGTTGGTAGCTTTTGCAGTAAAAGCGTCCCATACTTATCGTCAAGATGGTAGTGAGAATCCTCCGAGCATATCCAATTTTGGATGTGGGTGGATAACTCTCGATGATGTATATGGGTTGGAGGAAATACTTTCTTGGGGGTATGAAAAAATGTTAAGTCTGTTAGAAGACTCTAAAATACCTTTCAATAAAGATACAGACACTCTCATAGGAATATACTTGGTAGGTTGGAGACCCGAATGGAACAGCGATGGAGTAAGCCTTAGGTATAAGGATATTATGGCATCGCTGAACTACACTCTTTGCTTAGTACCCTATAACGGTCAGTTCCCTGTAAAACCCTACGGACTCAATCCTCTGGACCTACTAGATTTGAAGAGTCGAGTTAAGGCTTTGGAAGAAAGTACAGTTCCTACTGATGTAAGTGTCCTAACTCGATACTTAAACACTCAGATGAACAGTCAGGGTAAGGGTATAGAGATAGAGTACTCCATTAGTAAGAGAGATGACTACGACGTATATACTTTTAGCAAGTTGGTTATCAACGGGTGTGTATTGGCTAAGCCCTCAGCTCCAGTAAGCAAAGAGATAGGATATCAATGGAGAGAAAATAGTCCTTGTATATGTATATATACTACGGCATCTGTATTAACCAACGCTTCTCTTCATTCAATCCAATGGGGTATAAAGAGGGGATATCCCCATGTGGATAATGAAGCAGAACTTTGGGATGGTTCCTTCGATAAGTCAAGTATGGATTTACCGAGTAATGTTACTTTGGTGGCAGTATTCGAAATAAGTTCTCCAGATGTAACTGCTTCAGTACTCCCGGGACATGCCTACAGCCTTCTCAACAATGAAAAGGTAGATGGTCTTACAAGGGCCATACTCGGATTGTTTAGGTATACCTTCGAGAAAGGTAATACTGGTTTAGATACCAGCGTAGAGCAAACTACCTCAGGAAGCGGTAGTACTCGGTCAAGGTTAATGGTAGATGCTCATTACCATAATGGAGTGGCAGTATTTGACTTAACCGAGATTATGTTCTCCAGCTGTCCGTCCTTTAAAGATGTGGCTGTGAACGTGACCGACCTGTTAACTGCTAAAGATTCAAGGTGGGGTCCTATCTTAACTCAAATAGCTAAAAAGTATTCATCGGGTACTTATGGATATGGGCCATATATGCAGAAGTATGGTGATACAGCTTACTACATTGAAATCTATCCAAACCTCTTTACTACAAGTGATCTGGAATCGTTCAGGGTAACGGTATCCGGAAACAATGGTACTTCTACCATGGATTTAAGGACTTATAAAGTACAACTTACCTTTGTAGTGGGCGATATTGGAAAGAATACTCTTACCAATGATGCGCGCCTACTTTTGGCATGTCTTAACAATCCTTTCAAATGGAATTATTAAACTGAACCCTAGTTGAGTTGGTTAAGTGGGGCTGGAGTGAGGTTAGAGATAACCTTGCTCTGGCCTTTTTCATTGTTTAAGGTCTATGGCAGCTTGTTCTAAGGTCTTCTGTATAGACTTTCGCATTTGAGAGAACATGTTGACTGCAAACTTATCCCTGGGCAACTCAAAGTAATCAATCAAGTGAAGGATAGATAACTTACCGTGGGAATCCTTGATACGAGCCTCAAACCATTTGGGAGGTTCTAATTGTATTTGCATCACCAGGTATTCATCCGGAGTAAGATGCTCTTTCATATACTTATGGAATCTTCGAGATTGCTCTTCTTTAATTCGAGTCTCTTCGGAATCATCCAATAACTCTTTATTATTATCGAATAGAACTTCGAAAGAAGTCAACTCTTGATTGAACTCAGCCTGTTTGGTATAAGCATTCCGAAGCAACTTACTTTTATAAGTTTGCAAGGAAGATAAGAGAGTTGCCTTTAACCTCTCTTCATCATATTCGTCTTGGTATTTATTAAATACATACAAGAACTTATCCCAGAAAAAAGAGTTAATTATATCGGGAGTAAGATTGAATCTTCTGGAATCCACTCCCATTGTCAGCCTACGGATTAAAGGTTTGCAGGTTTTATACAACCTATTAAACAAATCCTCATCATAGGGTTTTAATTCTGTTAATCTGTGTAGTTCACTTCCATTGTTGCCTTTCATAGTAGTAAAGTTATTTAACAGTGCAAATATAATATAATAAGTAACCACTTGTATGAATTTTTATCAAAATATTTCACCGTCTGTGTTCAAGTTAGTTCAAAGATGAGCTCAGGGAACTATATTATCTAGCAGATACTATTGGTTATACACTTATGAATATTATATAATATATGAAACAAAATAGGGTAAAGAAAAGGTTAAACTCCTGTAACAAGTTCACATTCTCTATTGAGTTTCAATTGGAAGTACTCAGGTTTTTAATACAAGGGAAGGAATCTCTCTTGTATGTTCAAAAGATAAAACCCGGGTACTTTACTTTGATTGAACACTCGATAGTGGTAGAAGCCTTGGTAAAGTTCGTAAAGAAATATCAACGAATCCCAAGTGAGGTTTTAATGGTAGAGCAGGTAAAAACTTTATTGGAAGGTAGGGATTATGTAGACTTGGTTACCAAGGACGACATCCCCAATATTCATAAGTTAATATCCGAGCTTTATAATAAGCCTTTGAAGGACGTAGATATCGTATTAGAGAACATTCATAAGTTCATTGCTTATATCGAATTGAAGGCTTTGAACGAGAGTATGGACTTCTCTGATTACAATTCATACGAAACTTATCAAGCTAAGTTAACCAAAATACTCCAAAGTTCAAAGCCCCAGAAAAAAGATGAACCATTACTTATGGTTAGTGGAACTGCAATGCGTCAGCTTATGAGAAAAGTTGACCCGGATGTAGTACCTACTCCTTTCTGGCAATTAAATAGATTGGGTAATGGAGATGGCTATCCTAAGAATTCTCTATTCGTTTTAATTGACCGACCTAAACGGAGAAAGACATTTGCTCTCATCAATATTGCAAGAGGTTATCTGACAATGAAAAAGAATGTTCTTTACATTGATACCGAGAACGGTAAGAATCAGTTAATGGACCGTATGATTCAGTCTACTCTTAACAAAACTAAGAGAGAGATGTTAACTGGTGATTACGATAAGATGGAGCAAAGGCACATGCGTAAATATAAACGTTTAGGTGTAGAGTTTATAGTCGAACGTGTACCTGCAACCATTGCTGATTGTAATACCATTATAAACTTGGTTAGGAAATTGGAAACTGAGAAAGGTATCAAGGTACATGTCATCATGATTGACTATGCTGCAAAGTTAGCCTCTATAGCCAGAGATAGAGATGATGTGGAACGTATCAACAATGTATATATAGATATAGATAATATGGGTGATGAGTTAGGGCTTGATGCGGTATGGACTGCCCAACACGTTACCAGAGAAGGTGCTAAGCATCAAGAAACCAAGTACGAGGATAATGATATCGCATCTGCCATATCTATCATAAGGAATGCAAAATGTGTCATGGGATTAAACTCTACTCAAGATGAAGAGGAACATAACATTATGAGAATGGAAGTTGTAGTTCAGAGGGATGGAGTTCCAAGTGGTAGGGTAATGTTTAATATGGACCCAGAAAGACAACGTATGAAAGAGTTCTCAAAAGAAGCTCGGGCAAAGTATGATGAGTCCATAGGTAAACAGGTAGATGACTTACTTAAGAAAAGGAAAAGGGTAAGCAATCCCAATGCAGACCCCGAAAAGAGAAGTAAAACCTCAGGAGATATTTAGATAAACCTTAATAATTAAAATTGTATGGCACGAGTTATCGATTCTATGGATTTAGCTAAGTTTGGAGAAGGCGTTACATCTTGTAACAAGTGTAAAAAGGTAATAGCCTTCAATAAGGAGGAAATATTTTTAGACTTAAGCTATGGTCCAGGACATGATGGAGAAGAAAGTGTTAGATGTCCTCAATGCAATTCGGTATTACATGTAGGAAAGTTTCACACCACTGAACACATGTAATTATGGACATCCGATTATTAAAAATATTCCGGAGGAGAGCTTCAAAGGAAATCTGTATCAGAAGACAACCTGGTAAAAGGTACGAGATAGTATGTCCATCTAAGGATGCTCCATTAGGGTATTTCTTTAGAGATTGGGTACCTATCAACTCTCAGCTTGCCTCAGTAACTTGGGAAAAGGTTACCCCTAACGGCAAAGACTTTCACGATAGGTCTTTGGGTTATAGGTCCGACTGTTGCGTACCTTTTAAGAACACTTTCTTAAGGCTGGAAGAAGCCGAGGAAGAGTTGGTAAAGATAAGAAGAGGTTACATAATTCATCACTTGGTTTCGGAATTATGTAAAAGACTACCAGTTAGATAACAACTACCCGGCTATGGTTTACATGGTCGGGTATTTTCGTTGATGATATGAAACTCAATAGCAATATCAAAAGTAAGATGCACCAGTACTTCATTAAGAAGATTGGAGCATTTGATTACCGTAAAGGCTGGATGAAGTCAGACTGCCCGTATTGTGGCGGAGAGAAGAAGTTCGGTATCAACCTTTCAAATAATAGGTGTAATTGCTTTAAGTGTGGTGAGCATCCTTCTCCAATAAGCCTGGTAATGTATCTGGAGAATACGGATAGTTTTCATGAAGTACTATCTATACTTGAATCAGGTGATTATTCTGGATATGTTTTCAAGGAAGAGAAGGTTGAGTTAAAAGGTAAGAAGGAGTTCTTTCTTCCCGATGGCTTTAAGAATATATCCATGGGCACCTCTCTATTAGCAAGGTCAGCCAGGAACTACCTTAAGAAACGTGGGTTTAATATAGAGGAGTTAGCTCGTAAGGGATGGGGATACTGTAATACTGGAAAGTATCTCGGATATATCATTATACCATTCACGGAGCATGGGCAATTAACTTACTTCAATGCCCGATTATATATGGGCGCTGGTCCTAAATATAACAACCCAGAAGTAGATATAACTGGTTTGGGAAAGAGTTTTATTATATATAATGCAGATGCTCTAGAAATATACCGAACCGTTTTTATTTGTGAGGGTGCAATCAATGCAGAAACCCTGGGAAAGAATGGGATTGCAACCGGAGGTAAAGCAGTATCAAGATATCAAGTAAATCGCTTAATTAAAAGTCCAGTTGAGAAATTTATCATATTGATTGACCCTGATGCTAAAGATAAGTCATTGGACTTGGCATTCAAATTAGTGCCTTTCAAAAAGGTAAAGGTGGTATTCCTACCAGATAATGAAGATGTCAATTCTTTGGGTAAGCGTAGGACTTTAGAATATGTACGAAAGACGACATATCAGACTTATCCAGAACTTTTAACTATAAAATCAGAATTGAAATTGTGATGGCAAAAAGAGAACCTTCTATACATATATCAAGGGTTACCTTTTCACGGATATTCAAAGAAGTGATGGGCAGGTCTCTTGGTGATAAGTTCATCGATGAATTCTTCTATAAGGCAAGGCAATCCTCATTAGACCATCGTTCAGTGGTAGGGGAGAATAAAAAGGTACAAACCCAGGCTATTCGTAGAGCTTCTGGAAGTATAGGGGATGCAAACTTATTAGCAGATATCATCTATTCCACTAGAGTTCAGCTCAAACATATAGGAGTAACCAAGATAAAGCAAACTGATGCGCAATGGGCATCAGTTAAAGAATTGGTACCTGTTATAAATGAATTCTGTCAAAAGTTTGGATTCGAACCTCGTCAGGGATATATAGAGTTTGTAACTACTGGTATTAAGATAATGTCTCAGGCAAAGAGGGTGAACTATAACTTCTGTGCTAATTGGTTACATCAGAGAGTGAATTGGATTATGGATGTATATGAGGCTGAAAAGGAAGTGAAGGAAGATAAATATCCCAAATTCACTCGGGAAGTATATGAACATTATACTAAAGAGATTCTCGATAGAGTAGGTATCAATAACACCTATGACAAGAATCCTCAAGAGTACGTATGGTTTGTAAGAGCAAGGAATCTTGCAGATGAGATGGGTATTGACTATGAAATATTTGTACAGGCTCAGTTTTATGCACTCGAGTTCTGTAAGGGTATACCTAAGATAGAGGACCTATCAAATGATAAGGCTCGTCAAAGGGTAATAAATTATATGGCCAAGTTCAATATTGTATCACGTCCCAAAGTTGATAACACCAACTGGGATGATTTTAAAAAATAAGGTTATGAAAAAGAAGATTGATGGGAAAGCTATAGCTATAGCTTTCTATGTTATTCTGTCAGGTATTATTGTAATGGGGATTTTATTCCTTGCCTATCCCTTCATATTAACTCTACACTCATGATAACTATCACCATAAAGAACTGTAATGTTTGTGAAATTTCTGGCCCAGCTAAGTTCACAAATAAATTATATGAGATGTTCCGGATTAAGCATCCGGATGCTTGGCATATAATGATGTATAGTAGGGCAAAGAATTGGGATGGGTATGTAAAGTATATCTCGGATTATGGGCAATTCAAGATAGGCCTTTTGAATAAGGTTTATAATGAATGCCTCAAGATGGGTCAAAAGGTAAAAATTATAGATAATAGACTCCCGTTAGGAATTAAACCAGTAATTCCAACAGTTATGGGGGATAAAGAATTACGGGAAGTACAAAGGGAAGCTCTAGAAAAGATACTGTATAATAAGGTTGGAAATACTCCTTTCCTTATTTGTGCATCCGACTTGGCAGTTAACTTCGGAAAGACTTTGGTGTTCTGTGGATTGCATCAAGCATTCAAGAGGAAGTTGAAGACTGTCTTGCTGTTGAATAGTGCAGACTTATTCAAGCAATTCAAGAAGGAGATTCCAGAGTTACTACCTGGAGAGAAGGTAGCATTTATCCAGGGGAGTAAATGTAGTGAGTGGGGCAACTTTAACGTTTGTATGGTTCAATCTCTGGCAGGCAACATAAACAGGTATCAAAAGTTCCTTTCGGAAATAGACATGGTACTTATAGATGAGGCTGACGTGATTGACAATAAAACTTATAAGACAGTAATACAACATCTGTATAACTCAAGAGTACGAGTGGGATTGAGTGGTACCCTTTATATGAGTGAGCTCAAGAAGAAGCTGGTTCACAACATGAATATCATGTCATTTATTGGTGATAGAGTAAACCAGGTGAAACTGGCTGAGATGATTGATAAGGGGTACTCTACTCCCATTATCTGTAAGTTGGTATATGCCCATTACAAGTATACCAAAGATGAAGATTATCCCACCGAATATAAGGAAGTGATATCTGACAATGTAAAAGCTTGGCGATTGTCTTTGTCTCGTACTAAGTATAACATCCGACGAAAAAGATTGCCGGCACTCATTGTATGTAAGTTCATTGGTCATTGTGAAAACCTTTACAGGTACTACGTTAAACATCTCGGAAATCAATACAATATACAATATGTCCATCACAAGACAAAAGGGCGAGATGAAATTCTACAAGCTTTCAGAGAGGGGAAAATAGATATACTAATCGCTACTACGATTATTTCTAGAGGTCAAAACTTCCCTGAATTGAAATATCTGCAGAACACAGCATCAATGGATTCTAATGAAAAATCATTGCAGATATTGGGCCGACTTGCAAGAACTCACATGCACAAAAAGAAAGCTTATTTGGACGACCTTCAATTCCCCGGTAATTATCTAAAGAGACATGGTAACCATAGACGAATGTATTATCAGAAAGAAAAATTAAAGGTAATCAGAGTGGAAGGGTAATACGCATATATGCGCACGTATATACCCACACTTATAACTCTATTAGTATTTAGTATACTAAATACTAATAGAGGTTTATATAGCTAAAGCTATATAAACTTATACTTAACTTACTTAGTAAGTATTAACTTAAGCTAAAGCTTTAAATGAGCACGCACGTATAAGGGTGAACTAGAAAGTTAGTGCATATACTATTCTACATCAATGACACTGAAATACATATTAACTATCACTTGATATCAAACTATCAAATATATGGCGAAGAAAAAGAAAGATAAACTTAAGGAAGTAAGAAAGGAGTTAGAGACCGGGGATATTCTTGAACCTATAGACATCACCAAATTAGGTTCAGGTAATGACCCTTGCTTCGGTAAGCATTACGACCTTTCAACCAAGGAATGTAAGATGTGCGGGGATTCAGAACTCTGTTGCATTAAGTTCACAGCTCTCATGGGTAAAACCCGTAAGGAGTTGGAAGCAGAGACTCAGTTCAAGGATTTGGAACCTCTCATAGATATGGAAGGTTGTAAAAAGTATTATCGTAAACTGGTAAGGGAAAAACTCGGTAAGAAGGAAATACTCGATAAGCTTCAGAGTAAGTTCGAGTTAACCCGTAAGGAAGCAAGAGATTTATATCGTAAATTTAACAGTAAATAACATGGTTCAATTAGAGTTTACAAAGATTCGAGAGGTTAAATCCCCTAACCGAGCAAATGACGGGGATGCCGGGTTGGATTTCTACATCCCTCAGTTATCTGACCAAGATATTCTTAAGGTTGGAGAGAAAGGTGAAAATGACTTTCCTGGTATCAATCGGAAGATGCTTGGTAAAGGTTACCTCAAACTGAAAGGATTGAGTACTGAAGATGTACATGTAGTAATTAAACCAGGTGGAAGACTTCTCATTCCTTCTGGTATAAAGGTACTTATCAATCCAAAAGAGTCCATGCTTATGGCAGCAAATAAATCCGGGATTGCAACCAAAGAGGGTTTATCATTCACTGCCGAGATAGTGGATAGTCCATATACTGGTGAAATGCACATCGGTATTCACAACGGTTCCCCCGAAGAGGTTTGGATTCCTCTGAACCAAAACAAGAAGATAATGCAGTTTATACATGTACCAATTATACTTTCAAACCCGGTAGAGATTACCAATGAAGAGTATGACGAGAAAGCCAAGAATTGGGGAACTCGAGGGGATAAGGGATTCGGTGCTCACGATAATAAGTAAAAATGTCAAGATACATAGATTGGTAGCTGAAGCTTATATACCTAATCCTAATAACTTACCTATAGTAATGCACTTGGACGATAACCACTTAAATAATATCGTAAGTAACTTGAAGTGGGGACCCATAAAGAGAATAGGTATTTAGCTATTGTAAATTACCAAGACTTATAGGTAAAAACAATCCATGCTATGGATTGAGAGGTAGTAAAAAATCCCAACGCTAAATTAAAACCTGAGGATAGGGTAAAGATAAAAGAGTTACATGTAAAAGGAATAAGTGCTAGAGAAATACGTAACAAGTACTTTCCTAATGTATGCGAAGAAACTATACGAAGGACAATTAACCAATGTTTAATCTAAAAAAAAATACCCGCTTTGGATTCACGTGATATAAAGGAAGAACCGGGAATTATTCCCGAACACAAGTATCTAGAAGAGATATATCGAATGCAAAAGAACCTCTTGTCTGGGTATATAGGCATAGAGGGGCTACCACAGTATCCGGTAGACATCAATACAAAGGCTTCTCAAACCCTGTTAAAGGACTTTACTGCAAGGGTTATAGAGGAGTTATCAGAAGGCTATGAGTCCTTCGAAAATGTAATGTACTTATTCGAGTCCAACCATTCAAGATTGGTACAAACCCATGGTGATTGTATAGAGTATAGGGAGATACTCAATCACTTACAGAATGCTAATGAAGAGAATGCAGATGCTATCCACTTCTTTATCGAACTTTTGATATATGCCAATATCCAACCCGAGGATATTATGGCATACATGGTGAAGTGGGTAAGGTATAATCGTTGTCCTCAATCAGTAGTAGATTCTCTCAACAAGAACTATAAAGATATCCTGCGTACAGCCATGAATCTCGGGGTAATGTGGATAATGGACAAGGGAGATATCGGTGTTATCTCCCACAACAATGCCACAGACCTTATCAAGTGGTACGAGAACATGGATTCAGAAACACTTCTGGACTATAACACAAAGTTACTCGAGGGAGGTAGATACTTCAATCATGTAGAGTACTCAGTAAACTACCCATACCTGTTATGGAAGATAACTCACCACCTTAATATAGCCAGGAATTTCCTGAAGAACAAACCTTGGAAACAATCTCAGGTAATGACTCAGGAGTTAAAGTATCAGGCTGAGTTGGTGAAGGCTTTCATATACTTCTGTGGTTATCTTGGATGGATAGGAATGGATTCTAAGGAAGTGTTCTATATTTACTTCAAGAAAAATCACATAAACCTGTTCCGCCAAAAATCTAAGTATTAGTATTAGTATGAATCTTATAAAAACTAAGAGCCCAATAGAGGCTTGGGAGAAGATACTCGAAAACTTCTTAATCAAGAAGACCGAGTGGTTCTGTGAAGGAGTTGGTTACAACCTAACCGACTCTCTATTCACTTATGACTTAATGGTAGAGATAGCAGAAGCTAAGTTCGACCCAAACTTCGACTTCGGTAAGATGTTTGGGTACACCATGACAAAGTGGACAGGTTTAATTACCAACTACTTGGATTTGGATGTACTTGACCAAGCTAAGTTGATGATAAGGAAGTTAGAAGAGAATAAGACCGTAAACAGGAATTATCACATAGGCTTCCATTTTGCCGATAATCACGGCAGCGGTAAGGGATGTTTGGTGGGCGGTATATTCTCTCGTAAGATCGGGATTGAAAATCCCGAGATAACCGTGATACTTCGCTCATCAGAGGTGGTTACACGATTGCCAATAGATATTCTCCTATTCTGTCGTATGGGACAGTATATCTACGGTCATGATAACTTCTCGCTAAAATTAGTTATCAAGGCTGCTTGGGCAAATGATACTACAATCTTGTTGTATCAGAACCGAAAAGATATCAAGGAGTTCTTGAAAGAGAACTGTGATGATGAAGCTCGTAGAAAAAAGATACGTAAGTCTCTCAAGAAACTAATGACAAGTGATGAAGCTGGTTATAAAACATACGGTAACAGTTTCAGAGCTTTCAAAGTATTAAGGAAAGACTTGGGATATAAGCAGAAGTCCATGTTGGCATCCTCTTTAGAGATTGGTGATTGGGATGGTATTCCTTTACCAGAAGTATGCCCATCTATACTTAAGCGAAACACGATAAAGAAGACATACTTAAAGTTCACTGAAAAGTACGGACTTAAGCTAAAGCTTGAAGAAAGTGGGGAAAGGAAAAAGAAGAAACTAATCTCGTTCTCCTCACCAGACGAAGATGATACGGATGATAATGAATCAACTGTAGAATCCGATGAGTAGAGTAAAGGTAAAGAATAACCTGTTAATGTTCAAGAACAGCATGAAAGCTTGGGAAGGACTTAACAGGTTATTCCTGTTCAATACGCTTGGTTTGGACATAGAAAGAATTGGTAAAGCTCAATACATAAATGATTTAGTCATTAGTATTAAAGAACCTCTGGTAGACCCCGAATTTGATTTTGGTAGGCATTTCAATTATACCATGTCAAAGTGGAAGTCATTAGTGGCTAACTATGTTGATGAGAATAGTCTTTCATTACTGAGGCTGGATGTTATAGAGGCTATCAACAATAGAAAGATATTCAACATAGGCTATCAGTTTAATAATAAACATGCCCACGGAAAGAATTGCCTATTATCCATGACTGTATCTAAAAAAGCGGGTATGGATAACCCCATGATAACAGTATTCATGAGGGCATCCGAGGTTACTAAAAGGCTGATATGTGACCTACTCCTTATTCAACGTATGGGAGAATATATATTCGGATATGAGCAGAAGTTTCATGTATCAATACATTTCAGTCAGATATTCAATGATGATACTGTACTTCTTATGTACCATGCCCATGAAGACTTACTTAAGTTGAGTGATAAGCTTGGTATATACGACGGTAATTGGTATGACAGGCTGAAGTATCTGCTTGAGGTGGACCCTGACAAAATAAAATATAAGGTACATAAAAGAGCAATAAAAGTATTAAGACCCGAGCTTTTCAAATATCCTAAGACCTTAGCTAAAGACTGTACTCTTGGGAGTGAAAACTGGTTACCGTTCTAATATAGGGAAGTCTATTGAATTGCAAATATCAATGCAATGAATATAGAAGTAAAGAAGTCTCCCTATACAAGTAAGCTTGGTGGAGATATCGATATTACCTTTTCTACAGATATTGAATGGCTATTTAATACCGTTGCCAATATAAGTAGGAAGGATTTAAGACAACTTAGAAGAAAGATAAGGAGGTATATCCATGAAACAAGAGAGGAAAAGTAATCCATACTTTGGTGTAGAAATATCCAGGAGCAAGTATAAAAATGGGTATGATAGAGATATTGAATTATCTATATCTACTAAATATCTACTAACGGTTATCACTGGATAGGATTGCCAAATATGAATATCCAGGACCTGAAAGAACTACGAAAATCTATAAGAAAATATATTAAAGAAAACAAACAATGAGAATATATTCGAACCCCTATGAGTTAATGTCAGAGACGGCAAGAAACTTATGGGAAATGGGTAATGAGGTAAAACCCCGTACCTATCAAAACAAGGTAATAGAAGGCAATGATGACTTCATTACAAAGGAACTCATCTGTGAGCAGTACTGTTTAACTCACATGGAAGACCCAGCTGCACTTTTTGTATTCACTAAGTCCAAAGATTGGGCAGAGGCAGAATTCGAAGAGAGAGTATGCGGTAGGATGGAAAATCCAGGTAAAGCATGGGAACTCCGTAAAAACGTTTGGGAAGAGTTTTTAGTTGGTGGGTTCTTTGACTATACCTATGCAGAACGTATGAACGAGACCGTGTCATACAAAGGTAAGGCATTCTCAAAACTCGAAGCAGTAATAGAATTGTTAAGGAATGACAATGATACAAGAAAAGCCATATTAAACATATATGGTGAAGTCGGTTTCGATGAGGACTGCGATTCAAACTATCTCGGTGGAGAAAAGAGAATACCGTGCTCCATGTATTACGACTTCCTCATCCGAGAGAATGCCCGAGGAGAAAAGCAACTCAATATATGTTATCACCAAAGGTCTTCTGATTTTGTAACCCACTTCGGTAATGATGTTTACCTGGCATGGAGGCTCATGGAATATGTAGCTAGCGAGGTGGGAATCAAGCCTGGATATCTCTATCATACTATTGATAGTTTGCATAGTTATAAAAAAGACTGGGTGAAACTGAAGACCTCAATCCAAATCGAATTGAGATAACCCCAGAAGGTAACGGTATAATTGGAGGGGATTGTTCTTTTCTGTAACCATGAGATTAGTAGTAAAGTTACCGTTACCTTCACTCGGACCCATAGCTCAGTTGGTTAGAGCAGCGGACTCATAATCCGAAGGTCGGGGGTTCAAGCCCCTCTGGGTCCACAAGGTGAATCTTTATTTTGCGCTGTGGACAACTAGTCCTGATTCCCCCCGGGTATCCGACTGTAGGGATATAGACTGATACCCATTTTTATACGGAAGTAGCACAGTCCGGTTAGTGTACTTGCTTTGGGAGCAAGGGGTCGCAGGTTCGAATCCTGTCTTCCGTACAAGGGCTATATGCTGGGTCATAACCGGAGATACGACCTCCAGCTAGCAATGGGCAATAACCTGGTACGAGATACCAAAAGCTCATAATTAAAGTCGAAGGCTATAGCCCTGAGAGATGAGCGAAGAACAGTACCTAATCTCCCCCTTTGTAAAGGCTCGGATGGAGAAATAGGTAAACTCATCAGATTTAAGCTCTGACGGTCATTGACCTTGCGGGTTCGATTCCCGCTCCGAGTACAAAATACCTTTAACATGACAATCACCTTCAAAGATTACCCTTGCGGTACAATTTCATTAGGTACTTCAGTAACAAGAATACCTAATTCATATCGGATTAAATCAATCCAGGATATGGAAGATATAATCAACCGTTCTAGAGAAGAAGTAAATAAAAGTCCAGCATTCCATACGTTTGCAATAAATAAAAGAACTACAGCTGGTATGATTATTGAATGGCGAGCCCATAATATGCTATATGCACTGCATATAAAAAGGAATAGGACTCGAACGGTTGACCTGGATATAAATGAACCATGGTACCGTAAAGTAGGATATTTAATATTATCAACACTATATCTAAGATGGTAGAAATTACAAATGTAGACGTGTATGACTTAGAGAAGTCAATTATAGCCTGTAGAAATGCTATGCGCACAGAACCAGTATTCCCAGTAGACATGGATGCTTGGGGACATCCAATTTATGAACAGAAAGAGTGGGATGATTCGTTTAAGAGGGCCGTTAACTTGGCCAAATCCCCATCTAACAGTGGTCACCCTAATTTCTTAACCGGGATAAGGGTATCATTTGATATTCTATACCCAAACTACTTTTCACCCGAGTTACAACGATATCATTGGATAGACATTGTAACCTCATCTTCAAAGATGCACAGGCTAGGTGAGATTGTAAAGAAGGAGTCATTCAATAAGTATGTAACCCCAGAGGTAGTAGCCATAGTTCAGGACTTGGCAAATAAGTTCATAGAAGACCCAAGCTATGAGAATCGTATCAAGCTGCTGAGTAATTGCCCTCTCGGGATAGAATTATTCATGAGGGTAAGTACCAACTATATGCAACTCCGGAATATATACCATCAGAGGAAAGATCATCGTCTGAGAGAGGATTGGGGAGCATTCTGTAAGATGATTCAAGAGTTACCCTTCTTCGAAGAGTTCATAAACAAGTAAGGTATGCCACAAAGTTACGAACATGTAAATCATCCTAAACACTATAATAACTACAGTGTATAAGTTATAGATATGATGGTATCTATCTATGGAATAGAAGCAACTGCTACATGGTGTGAGATGACTGCTTTCAAATATCGCATGAGAGTAGGTACCAAACCTGACAATCCTGTAGAACAGGACTTGGATAAAGAGAGATGGTACCTTAACAAGGCAAAAGAATTAAGGAGTAAGCTTGAGTAAAATAAAAGGGACAGTATATTGTGAAAGGTATACTGTCCTTCTTGTCGAAGAAGCTGAAGAGATATCTACAGAGATATGGTTTACTAAAGAACTATTGCATACTACAAATATTTATATTAAATACCACAGATGGAGTCAAGATATGCTATACTAAAGAGTTTCTCACAAGTCAAGCGGCTTGTGAAAGCTTGTTTAAGAACTGGCATAGCTTCCGTCGACTTCGAGACAAATGCTGAAGGTATCTATAACAAATCTTTCAAACCAACCATCCTATCAGTAACTTTTCAGGTAGGTTCTGGTGTATCAATCCCTTTATGTCATCATGAATATAACAACCCTCGTTGGAAACGTTGGTTAAAGTATTTTGGTAGGCATGTGATTGAAAATCCTAAAATAACTAAAGTAGGATGGAATCTGAAGTTTGACCTTCAGATATTCGAGTTATTTGGGATATATGTTAGAGGTACTGTTCTGGACGGAATGCTTATGAAGTATCTCCTAAATGAGGAGAAACCTAATGACCTGAAATCAATGGTTAGAAGGTATCTACCAGAACACGGGGATTACGAAAAGTCGGATAAGTTTGATAAGATACCATGGGACAAGAAACCATTGGAACCCTTATGCAAATACGGTTGCCAGGATACGAATTATACCTTAAGATTATCTATGTTCTTTGAGAGCAAGTTAATTGAGATAGGTATGTATCCATTATTTAGGCATTTGATAATGCCAGCATCCAGGGTACTCCAACATGCAGAGAAAACTGGGTTATACCTTGATAGGGAATTCAATCAGGAATTGCTTGAATCTTACAAGCCAAAGATTGACCAAGCAACTGCTAATTGCTTGAATCTTCCACGAGTAAAGAAATTCTCTATATGGCTTACCGAACAGAGAATAAGCAAATACCTGGAGTCCATAGAAAGTGAACTTGAATATATGGATTATAGAGACCCTGCAAATAAGAGGAAGATAGCAAGTAGGGAACAAAAGATATCCAATATCAGGGCTGGAGTATTTACAACTAAGAAAGAACTTGAATTAACCCGAGAAGTAAACTTGGGCAGTCCTATTGATTTACCTTTATTATTGTACTCTAAAAAGGGATTCAACTTCCCGGTTATCAAGTATACTAAGGATAAGAAAACAAATAGGGATACTGATAAACCAAGTACCGATGAAGACACATTGGTAGAACTTCGGTTAACGGTTAAAGACCCAGAAAGTCCGAAAGCTATATTCCTGGACAATCTTCTTGAATTGAGGGGATTGAAAAAGATGTACACTACATATATTGAGGGATGGCATGATAAGGTACAGGATGATGACCGTATCCATGGTCAATTCAAAATCATTGGTACTACATCTGGTAGATTAAGTAGTTCTGAACCTAACCTTCAGCAAATACCTAAAACCTCCGTAGATGCTAACATAAAGAAACAGTTAGTAGCTCCCAAAGGAAAGTTATATATGGCACTTGACTACTCTCAGGCAGAGTTAAGAATCATGGCTCACCTTTCCGGGGATGAAACTTATCTCGAGGCTTTTGCAAAGGGCCAGGACCCTCACCTTGCTATTGCAGCAAAGAAGTATGGTGTATCGTACGATGAAGCAAACAAAGCTTATAGTGATGAGCAACATCCAGATTACAAGGTTTGGAAGAACAGGAGAAAGCAGGCAAAGCAGATATGTTTTGGTATTATCTACGGTATTCAAAAGAAACTACTTGCAGTTAAACTATCTGACCCGAAAGCTGGTATCATAGTAACCCCCGATGAAGCTCAGCAGCAATTGAATGAGTTCTTCCAAGAACATCCCAAGATTAAGAAGTTCATGATTAACCAGGAGAAGGTACTGATTGAACATGGATATATTAAATCTCTGTTTGGTAGGAAGAGAAGGTTACCTCAAGTATACTCAGATAATGAGCAAGAGGCAGCATACGCAGTAAGATTATCGGTTAACATGCCATGTCAATCAGCTGCATCCGATATGAACTTATTCGCTTCAATTCTAAACTATTGGAAAATGAGGCAAGGTAAGTTACCATTTATGCAAGAGACCTGTAATGTTCATGATGCTACCTATTACTTGGTAAGTCCAGAATATATAAATACCTGGGTAGTATATGAGATTTGGGAAACATGTCGTAATCCAAATACTAAAGAATACTTCAACTTCCAGATAGATGACGTAAGTATGTCAATGGACTTCGTTATCGGGCGTTCTATGGCAGAGGAACTACCTTTTATTCCTGGATATGATTATAGGAAAATGCTTGAACCAGACTTTAATCCTGATGAGTACTTAGAGGAACATCGTAAGTTCAAAGGTATTGAAATAGAAGATTATCCTAAGTTATATCCAGAAGAGATAGAGAAAAATAAGAGAGAGTTTATGAAGAGAATGTATGAAAGGTAATATACCAGATTTTGATTGTTATCATGTTACTAGAGAAGGTGATGTGTACTCTAAGTATAGAGATAGAGTTACTTGGAGGAAAATGGCTAAGAGAAAGAAGAACAATGGTTACCTGATAGTAAGCCTAAGAAATAATAAGGGGATTAAGTATACGTTTAATATACATAGGTTAGTAGCTTTAACTTACATTCCAAACCCAGATAATAAACCATGTGTTGGTCATAAGGATAATAATCGAGAAAATAATAAAGTAGAAAATCTATATTGGTGTACTAACCAAGAGAATACTCAACAATGTATAAGAGACGGTAGATTTAATATCCCCAGCCTTAAGTTGAGTGAGGAGTCTATAAATAAGATGATAGAAGATTATGAGAGTGGTATGAGTAACTTACAGATAAAGGTCAAATATGGAATAAGCATTATGACCATGTATAAATACTTCAGTGAAAGAGGTGTTATATGGAAAAAAGGCAAAAGATAGTACGTCTATCCCAGATTAAGAAAAATACTCTGAAGATTCTGTTTCAAGGTAAAACCTATGAGATTGATTTAGACCAGGAACTCATGATTGATGAGAACCTGGTCAATCAGTCTTTACGTAGAAGTCCATCTAATTACGCTTTATTGGTAATGGTAAGGGATAGGCTTATATATAAAAGGGATAAACTTGAAAAGGCAAAAGATCAGGCTTATAGTAAGGCATGGCTTTACTACAAGGAGTCAGGTAACATAAACAACGATGCTGCAGCACATAAAGCTGAAAATAACCAAGCCTATCAAGGGGCTTTGAAAAGGTATATGAAGGCTGAGTATAATGCAAGCAAGTTCATAAGTATCTGTAAAGCTTATGAATCAAGAGAGAATATATTAAGAACCATAAGTGCGAACATAAGGGTACAAGATGGATTTAAGAGATAACCATCACTATTTAATAGGGTATCATATTTCTAATGTAGGTAAAATATACAGTAGAGTAAAGGGTTATTGGAGAGAATTAACTCCTTGTATCAATAGAGAGGGATATCTTAGGATAAAATTAAATGGTAAGCAATACTCAATACATAGATTAGTTGCTGAAGCTTATATACCTAATCCGGAAAATAAGCCCTGTGTATGTCATAAGGATAACAATAAGCTAAACAATTCGGTTGATAACTTGTATTGGGGAACACAAAAGGAGAACTTAGAACAAATGATTAAAGACGGTAGGAGTTTGAAAGGTAGAAGAAACCCTATGTGGAAAAATCATTATAATTCTGGTTATGGTAGATATGGAGAAAAAGCAACAGCTAGTAAACTATCAAACAAAGATAGAATAAGTATAGTTAAAAGTCTAAACTCGGGTATAAGTATAGATACTTTATCCAAAAGATACAAAGTATCAAGAGCCTGTATTAGAAGTCAAATAAGAATAGTGTCAAACTTACGTAAACAACAGTAACTATGTCAAGAATTGAGTTAGACCTTATTTCGGTCAAAGAAGCAAGGGAGTTGAATGAGAAACTGAACGGTTTAGGAACTCCCACAGGAAGTCGAGTACTTATTGTATCACCGGTAGTAACTGCAGATACCAAAACCAAAGGAGGACTTTATATCCCTCAGGAACATGATAAAGATACAGTACCCCGCAAGGGAGTAGTAATTCAGGTTGGACCAGTCACCGATGAACAATGTGAAGAATATCCCGGTCTTCAGGTTGGAGCAGTAGTTACATACGGTCTGTATGCTGGTAAAGAACTGGATGTAGTAGACCTTCCTAATCAAGTAACAACTATATTATCCTTGAACGAGATACTTTATATCGAAACCAATAAATAAAGCCATGAAAAAGGAAAAAACAACCAAGAAAAAGGGCAGTGTAATGACTACCCGAGAAAAGATGCTTGCCAGGAAGAAGGACCTGGAAAAGCGTAGTGGAGGTGGTGGAATAATCTACCCGAAAGAAGGAACTACCCGAGTACGTATCAAATCTCGTGGTGCAGACGAGGAATTGGGTATAGAGATTGTCCAGTTCTATCTGGGGCCGAAAGAGGGAGGTATCATTTCTCCGGCAACTTTTGATGAGCCCTGTCCTTTCATGGAGAAGTTCCAGGAGCTTAAGAACTCTGACGACCCCGATGATAAGGCATTGGCCTCGAAACTGGTACCAAAGAGAAAGTATCTCATAGGGGTACTTGGGTATAAAGATACTAAGGGTAAAGAGATCGACCCAGATAGGGTTGATAAACCCATGATGGTACCCCGTTCGGTATATCAGGATATCATTGACCTTTACCTCGACGAAGAGGATTGGGGTGATATGACTGACCCAGTAGAAGGATACGATATCAAAATTACCCGTACCGGCTCTGGTAAGAATGACACCAGTTATTCGGTATCACCTTGCCAGAAAACCAAGCTGGACAAGAAGTATCAGGGAGAGGTCGACCTGGAGAAAGCAATCCGTGCAAACATTCTTTCCTATGAGGAACTCGAGGAGAAGCTGGCTTCATTCCTTAACGAAGGCGGAGATGAAGACGAAGAGGATGAAGCTCCCCGTAAGAAATCTTCCAAAAGCAAGCTAGCGGACAAGAAGAAGAAAAACGGAAAGAAATATAAGGGTGATATCTAAAATCTCTGGATATATACCTAGAGCAGGAGTGGGGTATAGTTTATATCCCACTCTTTTCATATAATAAATAATAAGTATGGCACGAAAGGCAAGAGCTCCTAAAAAATCAGGAGGTCGTAAATTCAAAATACCAACACAAAACGAGATACTCAAGAAATATGGGTCATCTCTCCAATTCAAAGCCAGTACAATAAATCATCATGGGTTGTGGATTCCTTCAACCTTCTTTGCTCTCAACTATCAGATGGGTGGTGGTGTACCCTTCGGTAAGATAATTGAAATCATGGGAGAGGAATCATCGGGTAAATCCCTGATAGCATACAACTTTGCGTATGCAACTCAGCAACTCGGGGGTCATGTAATCTGGGTGGATGCAGAACAAGCCTGGATGAACTCATGGGCTGAAGAGAACGGTCTGGACCCTGAAAGGGTAACAGTGCTTAATGACACCCGAATAGAAACCATATCTGATGCTATAGCAGATTTGGCAATATATTGGAGGTCAAAACTAACCAACAACGAACCTATTATCGTTGTGATAGACTCTATAGCAGCTCTGGATTCAATAGAAGCCATAGACGCTAAGATGGCTGATGGTAAAGCCGAAATGGGTAACCGAGCAAAACAGATATACAAGATGTTCCGAATCCGGAATGAGCTGTTTTATCGGTTGGGAGTAACTATGGTATGTATCAACCAATTACGTAGTAAACTTGGAGCAGGCTTCGGTCAAGATACAAGTACTACTCCAGGAGGTGCAGCACTCAAGTTTTATGCTTCAATACGTTTGGCTTTCTATTCTGGTAAGACTCTGAAGATTAAGTATAAGGGTAAAGAAAGACGGGCAGGTAAATATGTAACTGTCCAGATGAAAAAGAATAAGGTATCTCCTCCACGAGAGACCATATCTAAAGCTCCGATATATTTCAATCCAAAATATCACGAGGTAGGGTTTGACAGATACTTCTGGTTGGAAGAGTCACTGGAAGATGCCTGTGTAATTGAAAAACTCGGTGGTGGAACATATATGTTCGAGGGAAGTAAGTTATGCCGAGGAGAGGATGCTTTCCATAGGTTAATAGAGGAGGATGGTGAGTTAAGGAAAAAATTATTAAAGGCTGCCGGAATAAACACCATAGGAACAACTAAGCGAAAGCTAAAGAAGATAACACGAAACATGTTCCCTGTTGATGTAGACTTAGACTATGAATCTCAAATAGAAGCTGATGATACAGAAGAAGACGAATACATCCCGGACGAGGGGTAGAAAGCCGAGGATGCTTATGGTAGTGGATGGGAGTAACCTTGCTCACCGTTCATATCATAAGTTTAAGAATCTTAAAGCTAATAACGGAGATGGTACCGGATTAGTATATGGATTCTTAAGAATACTCGGTTCATACCTTGTAAGGTTTAAACCAAGTCACGTGGTAATAACATTTGACACTCAGAAGAGTAAAGAGTCTAACTTCCGTAATGAATTACTTGAAGGTTACAAAGCTCACCGGAGTAAGATAAGTATGGATTATGAAGACTTCAATAAACAGTTAGCTCTGTTGAGAAGGATTTTAAGACTACTCGGGGTTCAGATGATTATAGATAAGAAAGGGTTAGGACATGAATCAGATGACTACATTGCCTGGCTGGCTATAAACCATCCTGGTAAATCTCTCATAATATCTTCAGATAAGGACTTCTGTCAATTACTTGACAAACGAGTGAAGATATTCAATCCCAACAAAGAGACACTAATCCACAATCAAACCTGCAAGGAGATTATGGGTTATTCTGCTGAGGAATGCGTTGATTACCTAATACTTAACGGAGATAAGTCTGATGATATCCCGGGTTACTACGGTATGGGTGAAGTGAAGACCAAAGCTTTCCTGAACCAATTCGGGAGTATAGCTGACTTCATAGATGCAAGAGGAGCAGAGTTTAAGGGCATAGAAAGGGACCAGCTAGAAGAGTTATATAAGAAGAACAAGCCTCTTATAGATTTGAAAGCTGCTTTAACTCTATACCCGATAAAGAAAGTCCCTTGGGTAAAAGGATGTACTAATAATATAAGGAAAGATAGGTTATTCATGGTCCTCGATAAGTTCAATCTGAGGTCATTTAAGATACCTGACTTTTTGGAACCTTTCAAAAAACTACAAACGTATGTACAACGGTAAATATCAAATTATGTTTACAGGTGTTTCCGGAGTAGGGAAAACAACCATTGCAAAGGAAGTATCGGAAATGTTGAAGATACCCTTTATATCTGGTTCATACTCTGACCTGGTACCAGAAACAAAAGACATGCCCCACGCTGACATGATTCAGCAGGATGCAAAGACAGTATTCATGCAGGATATGAAGGTACTCAATCTTCGTAACAAAGCATTTCGAGGGGAGGATAACTTTGTAACTGACAGGTCATACTTTGACTCTGCAGCATACTTCATCAATAAGTTATCTCATAGGTTGGCAGAGTGTGACCTGGACCATGCTATAGACTTATGCAAAATGCTACTTGGTCAACAGTGTACTCACTTGATATTCATACCATTCTCCTCAAGCTTTTTCAAGGACTGGGTAACCGAGGATAACGGGAAACGAGTACTATCAAAGTACTATCAGTTCCAAGTTTCTCAGGTTATGTATGGATTACTTGACCTGTGGGGGTACAAGCCAGATTCCAAAGTAATGCAAGCAGTGAATGGAATACCAAGTACTGGTACTTTGGAAATCATGGGTTACAAGGTAAAGGTTCTCATATTAGATGAGATGAACTACGAAAAGAGAAAGCATTTAATAAGGAAATTTCTTCAGTTATGAGGGTGATAGGAATAGCATTCTCTGATTTGCACTTGGGAGAGTATTCCAAGTTCAATGAAGAAAACAAGAGGACCCTAAGTATTTTCAGGGTCCTCTATTTGATTAAGGACTTATGTATCAAGTATAAATGCCCGGCATTCTTTTCGGGGGATTTTATGCACCGTCCAGAATATATAAGTACTTCACTTGATGAAATTATAATCGAGAAGTTCGAAGAATTAAATAGGTGCGAAGAATTTAACATATATGGTATATCTGGAAACCATGACCTTCAGAAAAGTAATTCTATAGACAGAAGGTCACCATCTCATTGGGCAAACCTTTGCAATAGATATTCATTCTTACACAATCTGGATTTCTCATACCATGAGTTCGATAAGTTCAGAGTAGTAGGAATACCTTACTTAGACCATAACAAAGGATTAGATACTTTGATAAAGGCTCAGATGAAGGAGGCTATGTTAAAGCCTACAATCCTATTATTACATACTGACTATCCGGGAGCTAAAGATACCGATAACACTGAAGTTGGAACAGTAGAGAATCTGAACGTAAATCTACTGTCAAAGTTCAAATTAGTATTGATAGGCCATATACATAAGCCTCAAAGGTTGGGGAAAAAGATATACATGGTAGGAGCTCCTTTACAACAAAGAAGAACCGACCGTAATTGTAAACTTGGATACTGGAAGATATATGAAGACTTCTCAATGGAATTCAAGCCATTCAAAGGCTTTCCTAAATTTGTGGATGTATCATCAGAGGATGAAATTAAAGATGACGGCAATTATTATACTGTCGTTGCTAGCAAGTCTCGGGTTGTGGCGGTGGAAGATACCCCGCAAATAAATCGGGAACTTACTAAGAAATCTATGGTACGCCGATATATGAAAGCCAAGGGCATAAAAGACAAAGAAAAGAAGGCCACATTATTAAAGGTAATAAAGGAGGCAGAATGATACAGTTTGGAAATATAATCATAGAGGGCTTCTGTTCTATACCTTACATTGAATTAAATCTGGGTTCAAAGGGTATAACTGTAATCAGAGGGGCTACAGGGGAAGGTAAGACTACAATCTTATCAGCTCTGGTGTGGGGTGCTTATGGTAAGAATCTAAAAGGTAAATCAGATGTAAATACTTGGGAGAAATACAGACCTAAGAATTATAACGGTACTAAAGTAGAGATATACTTTGGTAAGGATGGAAAGACCCATAAGATAACTCGATGCCTTAAATATAAAGGCGAGGTAAATGGAGCTAAGGGTAAAGATAGACTCATATATGAGATAGATGCTGTTGAAGTATCTGAAAAGAATAAGGGGGAGATACAGGCGCTTATAAACGCTGATTTGGGTATGTCTTATAGCCTTTTTATGAATTCTATACTATTTGGTCAAGGTATGAAAAGACTGATACAAGAATCCTCTTCAAACAAGAAAGACTTGTTTGAGGAGATTTTTGAGTTGGAATACATATCCAAGGCAAGAGATATTGCAAAGGGCTACTATACGGAAGCTTTGAGAGAGTACAATGAAATAAGCCAGAAGTACTCATCAAGCAAAGAAAAGAAGCAATCTATTCAGCGAATGCTTGATGACTTGAAGAAGCAGGCCAACCATGTAAAGAATGACCTATCTTCAAGAGTAAAGGTTTTGGAAAAGAAGTTATCGTTGCTAGCTAAGGCCAAAAAAGAGAACGAGCTTAAGGAGACAGTAACTTATAAGAACCGTATAGAACAGAGAATTCAGGAAGCCCGGGGCAATCAAAAGGAGTTACTCAATAAGATAAATGATGCCAAGAAGAAGACCAGGGTATCTCTAGAAGAGTTTATTGGTGTAATTATAAAGTTACTAAAGAGAGGTGATATTAAAAACTCTTTGAAACGTCTAATGGAGGTAAAGAAAGCCTTTGGAGATATAGAAAGGTTACAAGATAAATGTTCTAAACTGGCGGACAAAATCTCCAACTACAGAGATAAGTTAGAAGAACTTAGGGACCAAGAATATGAGGCAAATAAAGTTCAGAGGGATATTGATTCAACCCATGTTGAGATAAAGAAGCTTTTGTCTGAAAAGAGAGCTGGTGTTAACCTGGGCCTAATCAAGAAATATAAGACCCAGTTATCAACCATATCAGATAAGCTTCAATCTATCGAGAGTGAGATGGAGGAAAAGAGGGCTAAAGTAGATAACTACAAATGGGTAATGGATGACCCACTTGGAAATAGGGGTATAAAAGCCTTCTTATTTGAAAGCTCTTTGGATATATTGAATGAGACTCTGGAATCATATTCAGAGGTACTTGGGTTTAGTATACTGTTCTATGTAGATATCCAGGGTGTAAAGAAGGACTTCAACACCCAGATAATTATGGATGGTATAGAGGTATCTTATGAAGAGCTATCAGGTGGTCAAAAAACTTTGGTGAACCTAGCTATGGCATTTGCTATGAACGAAGTTATGACTAAGGCTAAAGGGATTAACATTGCTTTCTTGGATGAGGTATTCGAGAACCTTAGTTCAGAGTATGTAGACCTCGTAATAGGCCTTATCAGGAAAATATACAAGGATAAAACCCTATACCTTATATCACATCATGAATCACTCCCAATACCCAATGCCAGGGTGCTTACTGTGACCAGAGAAAGGGGCCTTTCACAATACCACTAATGACTATTGGTATTAAACACTATCAAAACCATGAGAAAGAACAGTAGAAACAAAGGAAGCAGGTTCGAGCGTACCATAGCAAAGGCCTGGGAATCCTGGACAGGATATAAATTTTCTAGAACCCCTGGCTCAGGAGGATGGGCAAAGGCAAAAGATGCTATGGGAGACTTGGTATGCACTGATGAAAAACATTCGAGAAGATTCCCTTTCAGCATTGAATGTAAGAACTATCAGGAAATTAAATTCGAACATATACTCTTAGGCCTTAGAAGTTGTAAAATCATTTCTTTCTGGGAACAGGCTACAAAGGATGCCAAACGATGTGGAAAAATACCCGTATTGATTATGAGGTATAACTCCATGTCCAAAGGAGAGGCCTTTTTTATTATAGAAGGTAATGTAGCATTGGATTTATTCATGTTAAACAGTTGTTCAGAACTTTCCAGAATGGAAATCAAAACACCAAAGGTACACTTATCCGTATACATGTTCAAAGAAGTACAAAGGTTGTTAAACTATATGGACATATTCAAGTATGTCCGGAAATTAAATAAGTAATATGAAGACCCCCTACGTATACTGTATTTTTAGGCTTGATAGGAAGTTCTACAAAAGAATCAACTCTGATTTGAAAAGTAGGGGGTATAAGCATGTGAAAGCCATAATCCCTACTATCAGCGTATTAAAGAAATCTCGAAAGGGTAATAATGAGTACGAGGATGTACCATTATTGTTCAACTACGGATTCATACGAATGAAGCCAGAGAAAGCCTTTGACAGATACTATCTAAACAAACTAAAGAAAGACATACCCGGTATAATGTCTTTCATGAAATCTCTTGACTATCGTCCGAAAAGAAAGAGGCTGAGGGTGGATAATGCCGAGGACTTTGATGATTACTCAGTAGTAGCTACCATAACTAAGGAAGAGGTAAAGAAATACAGAAGAATGTCTAAAGCCAATAAGATATTCTCTGCAGATGATATTACCCGAGTAGCTATTGGGGATTACGTGGTACTTAGAGGATATCCGTTTGAGGGAATACCTGCAATCTTATTGGAGAACAACTTGTCTACTAAGATGATGTTGGTAAAGTTATATCCAGAAATGGACGGCAGTTTGGAAATAGAGGTACCTCGAGAAAATGTACTCTACTCTGCCTATCATGAATCAGACGAGTATAAGATGTATTCGGCAGACTATGAAGTAGACTTATCTCAGATTCCAGACGGTAGTACTGAAGATATTCTAATGAACAAACAATACTAAATATGGAACGACATCAAGAATTGGCTTGGGACTGTTTGACCGAGCCCGAGAAGAATAGCCTGATGTTTATTCAGGGCAGAGGACTATCAACTTGGGAATCTGGAGAAATTCTCAAGATGTCTCATTACAAATATCTGGAACTAAAGGCCAGGGCAGAAAAATTCTTCAAACTATTCTCTGACTACTTTGAACTTCATCCATCATTAGTAAATCCCCAATCTCCAATAGAACCGAGGTTCAGGGACTACCTATTCGGGGCCATGGTTAAAAGACTACCGAAAGAAGAAGCAAAGATACATTCAGGAGATTCATCTTGGTTGTTAACTTCTATAACAAACCCAAGAATCATAAAGAATATGAAAAGGCTGAAAGAATCAGAGAATAAGTGGGATAAAGACCTCTATGCTCTGATTCTTGAGTTTGATAGATGGAACAACTATCGAATAATGCCTCGTGTATTACAAGCTCCTACAGCATATAAGAGAAGGTCAACTAAGAAGGATAAGGTATACTTATCTTACCTTCATCGAATACCTGACTTTAAGATAAGGCAATTGATTACTGAGTATTGGAAGAACGGTCCTTCCGGTAGGAGGTATTTCACAGCTATAGTATCAGATGAACTTTTCCCAGAAGAGGGTTATGGGGTGATGCCAATTAAGAGAGAGGATGATGTTATTAAGGCTGTTACTGATTTAAGGATGTATATATTCGAGAGTCAGCCTATTGCCGATACCTTTGGATTTTTGGTTACAAGGTACTTTGAAAAAACGGTGGATAGTAAAGGGGGCTTGAAGTTCTGGAAGGAGTACAGGGAGGTTATCCAGAAAGCTATTAACTACAAATCAATAAATAACATGGATTTTACTTGTGAGACTCTGGATACTGCCTATAAATTACGCCGGAAAAGAACCACTAAATCTAACTCTTAGAATTTTAATGCCAATATTTTGCAACTTCGAGAAATTTGATTATATTTGCATAACGAAATAAGAAAATAAATTTTAATACTTATATAAATATGCGCAAAAGTAAGAAAAAGGATAAAAGACCGTTAAAGCTTAACAAGGAAAAGCTTAAGGTCATGGGAAGTGGGTTAGAAAATATGACCTACAAGGACATGAAAAGAAGAGCAGTTGCTCTCGGCATGCCTTTCCCAGATGCTTGTTCAGCAGATTACAATGGACTGGCATCATGGATTCACCACTCAGAAAATAAGCCGGATAACTCCCTTATTGATGAGTATGATAAGTGGATGGACCAGCAACTAGAACTTGCGGGTTATGCAAAGGACGATCCGATGAGAAACTATCAACTCAATCTAGGGTTCATTGGAGAAGATGCAGTAACCAAGCAAAAGAAAACTAAGAGGGTGAAAGGGTTGGAGAAACCTAAAAAACCTAAGAAAGAGAAGGATGATAACGGTCTCTGGAAAGGAACCAAGAAATCCTATGTATTCGAATTAACCTACAAAGGTTTGTCAATCGACCGTATTACTCGAAGAGTGCAAAAGAAGTTTCCTGATGCCAAGGAGAAATCCATTCAGCAATGGTATCGGGCAGCATTACGTAAACAAAAGAAAGAGTAGGGTATGCCTGTTGTATTTAGATTCAAGGGTCATGATGACTTTGAAGAATCCTGCTATAGATTAGGAATCCCATGGGTACCTCCTCAAGTTCTTAAGATGAGTCTAAGACTAAAACAGCAATGGCAAAGGAAAGTACTCTGTGGAAAACTAAAGGTTCATAAATATAGGGAAAGGGATAAACGCTTTCTGGATAGATACCGGGAATGCTTAAAAGAAGCTACCAGGATTAACGGGGTAGTAGACCCCGATTCTTTACCTCCTGATGTAAGGGCATACTTCCTGGAAAAGAAACGGAGGAGAGAGTACTACAATAGGTTCAATAAGGTAGTAAAAGAAATGGACTTAAAGATTTACCTTCATAAGTGGTATCCGTGGTCCTACAACTACAAAGGAGAACCGGCAGTAGTATTACAGGGATTCTATTCATTGAAGGCAGCCAGAAAAAGGTTCTTAATCTATTATGGACGAGAGAACTTAAAAGCAGTTCATTGGATAAAAGGTAAAACAGCACTTGAGAAAAAGTTTGTTATAGGTAATTCTTTACTTATAGCTGGAAAAAGGAAGAAACCTATATCCAAGATATTGCTAACCGAAGCCTACAGAAATCGTAAGGAAGCAGCCCAAAGGGAAATTGGTAAGAGGATGGCTCGGAAAAAGAGGTTGGGCTCTCAACAAAAGGAAAAGTACTTTTTGAACTTGGTAGATAAGTTTAATTATGGAGCAAAAGAATATAGAACTTTACTCAAGCCTGTTCCGGAAAAGCTTGTTAAGTTATCGAAGGCTAAGGAGATTGAGTCGAAAAGAAAGAAGGCTCTTTACGAAGAAGAGTGATTTAACCTGGGCTCAAATTAAAGTAGCCCTTGCATATAAAGCCATAACTAAACGTTCTGCTATCAGTTCTATCAGGTGGACTAAAAGACATTGGAATGAATATCAAAGGGCAGTATTGAGTAGGGCAGGTGGGATGCCTTTGGTAAGAAAGAGGTTAAATGAGAAGTATATTCTCAAAGAAATATTATCACAAGGCTTTGTTCCAAGATCAGATTTCCGTATGAAAATGAAATCTGGATGGTATGCTTACTTGGTAACTAACCAAACGGTATGTGGAGAACACTATATTTATCCTGAACACTTTGCTCATGATTATAGGGCAGGTAGAAAGGGTTACAGGGATATCCATACTGCTCTGAACTCTGGAATAGGGCAAGAAGGATATACGAGAATCTATTATACTGCATATAAAAACGGAATAGCGAAATGACAGTAGTAAATAAAAGGGAGCCAGAAAATCCCTGGGATGGTATAAAACTCATAGTAGGTATAAAAAAATACTATACCGAAACAGGTAATGCGGTAGACGATACCTTCACCACAGAAGGTGAACCTTTCGAAGTAAAAGACCAAAACGAATTTACTCAGAAAGTAGAAGCTATCAGGGATAAAAACGTATTCTTGAAAGCAATGGCGGTCCAAGAAAACAAGGAGATATATACTCAAAAGTTTATCACGAAACTATAATCAATCAAACATTTTTCAAACAACCTTTTAATTCATTAAATTATGGCAAAGAAAAAAGCTGCAGCAAAAGAGGTAGAACGCAAGGTTCTCTCTAACGGGGTTATCCTCATCAAATACGATGACGGTTCCTATGCACTTCTGACTCCTATTTCGGCAGAAGATGCCGAGGATATCTTCGGTGGGGAAGCCGAAGATTCGGAGGACGAAGAAGAGGACGAGGATTCCGATGAAGAGGACGAGGATTCCGATGAAGAGGACGAGGATTCCGATGAAGAGGACGAAGATGAAGACGATGAGGATGAAGACGAGGATGAGGAAGACGAGGATGAGGAAGACGAGGATGAGGAAGACGAGGATGACGGGGTAACCCCTGAGGACCTGGCCGGCATGGACTTCGAAGCTCTAGAGGACCTCTGCGACGACAAAGAACTCGAAACTGACCCCGACGAATTCGACGAGGAGGACGTGGAGAAACTCCGCAAGGCGGTTGCCAAGGAGCTGGGCATCACTTTGCCCAAGGCAAAGGCCGCTTCCAAGAAGGACACCCAGAAAAAGCAAAAGTAAGGGTCCTTCCGACTATAACAATTCCTGAGGGCTGCTATACTCTTAATTAGCTGAAGATAATACCTGGTAAAGATGGCATCAAGTTCATTCAGGTCAGCCCTCTTTTTAATCAAAAACCTTAATCAATAAAAGATATGGCAACCAAGAAGAAAGACAAAGCAGCTGAGGCAAAGGCTGCAGAAAAAACAGAAACGAAAAAAGGCGGTAAGAAAGAACTGACCGCAGAAGAGAAGAAGGCCAAACGAGAGGCCATGAAGGAGCGACTCAAGAACCGGGCACCTGGTCAGCGACCCAACAGCAAACAGTGCGATATCATCGATCTGGGCGGTGGCAACGTTGCAAAGACCTTCGCCATGAATGTACGGAAGTACGGCGTTCTCATCACCTCAGTGGTTACCGACAAGGACGGCAAGGTGATTGCTGTCTCGAATGCAACCATCCCCGGAGTATCCGTCAAGTCCAAGAAGGAGCACGGCATGCTGGTCCCGAAGATGCCCGGCATGGGTAAGAAAGGGAAGGCAGCCGATGCAGAGGATGATGAAGATTCCGATGAAGATTCCGATGAAGACGATGAGGAATAGGCACACGACGCAGCCTAACCAATTCGGACATAGTTTTTGAGTCATACAGGGGAGGCCATCCGAAAACAAAGGGTGGACCTCCCCACTTTGTATAGGTATATGCAAGAAGACGATGAAATTATATACCTGGCATTATGTAATCAACTGCAATCATATCAGCTATTGCTAGAGGAAGAAAAAGACATCACCGAAGAAAATAGACTGATGGCAGAGTATATTATCTCTAGAACTGAGCAATTGATTGAAATATATGCCCAGAAAATAGGAAGTGACACCTTTATTCAAAGACCTCAATGGGACAATTTAACTCCTCCGTAAAAGGGTTGATATATCGGATTAAGGATATGACCCGATTGATTCAGGACATTGATGCTCAACTATCAGTGCCAGGATTATCCTCCGGAAAAAGGCAATCTTTAATCAAAGATAAGACCCTGAAATTAGGTAAGGTCAAGGCATTAGTCAAAAGGGTAGAAGACCTGGCTAATGGAAATATCTTAACCATAACCTTTGAAAACAAGGGCACTGGGGAAAGATATAGGATTATATACACCAACCTCTCTCAGGATGATGCCATTGCCCATCTGAAATTGATGGCATATCTTCGGGGGATAGAAATAATCATCTCAGAGATAAAGGAAGTGCAGACCAAAAACTCCATGACCAAACTATAAACATGCAAAGGTAATTCAAACTCATTTTTAATCAACTCAACAACAATGGCAAAGGACATTAGCAAGAAAGACCTGGCAGCAAAGAAAGCTCGCCGGGCTCAGAAGGAAATGCTGGCCTACATGGAAGAGAACAATCTCGACCCCAAGAAAGACTGGACAGGCCACAAGAAACACGGTAAGAAAATCCAGGCATGGATTGACGTTATCAACCTCGGAAACAAGAAGGCCCGTGAACTCAACGAGGAAAAGGCCATCGAGAAGTCCGAGAAGAAAAAGAACAATAAGCCGGAAGCCCATCCCAAGAAGGAAAAGGTAACCAGCACTCCGAATGCCTACGACTATCCTACGGTAGATGGCAAGGAGATGACTTCGGATCAGAAGAAGAAGTATCGCCAGAAGATGCGTACTCTTCTGAAGACGATGTCGAAGGAGAAGGCCGAAGCAGAAGGAAAGAAGTATGCTGCAGAGCTGGCTTCAGGTTCGACTGCTGTTCCAAAGAAGGAGAAGGCAAAGAAGGAAGAGCCGGCCAAGGAAAAGAAGGCCGAGAAACCTGCCAAGGAAGGCAAGGACAAGAAGAAGAAAAAGAAGGCAAAGAAAGAGGAGGATTAAACCGATAGGCAATCAGTGAAATTTCTCATGCCTCGAATCAACGAAGGGTTCGGGGTTTTTTGTTGAATATACCTATACAACACCACTGAATTTAATTTGCATATTATAATAATAAGTATTATATTTGCATAACAAAATATTATAAAGATGAAAATCAACCGAGGCTGTATTAAACTGAAATTGCAAAGGCATCTATCTGCCCAAGAAATATGGAATCAGATTATGGATGTGCATATTCAGGCGCTGGAATCCCTTTTAGAGGATAAGAGCTTAGATAAATGGAAAATTATATTCCCCTGCTATGGAACTTCTCTAGAAGCGGTAGAATCAATAGCAAGGGAATATATAGAAGCCTTCAAAAGGGTTCAAGGCAATACGTTCAACGAAAGATATGAGGATGTTGAAATGTTGGTAATCGGATTAAACCAAAGATGGTTCAATACTATCATGAGTACACTCTATATGATGGAAGATGACTTAATGGAAATGAGTTCTGATTCCGTATTCACTCTCTGGGATATTTTCTTCACATGTCAGGCATTGCGTAAAGAAAATAATGTGGTAGCTATGGGACTTAACACTTTCGAGCTTAAAGGACAGTAAAGATGAAAGACACAATTAAAATCACAGGCTCATCAAGGATTGAGAAGGTTATCTTTGATGACGAGACAAGGGACATTGAGATAACCTTCAAAGGGGAAAAGGTATACCGGTATAATTCGGTATCTGAATTCGACTTCAGAATGTTCAAAGAGGATATCCAAAATGGAGAATCCGTTGGGAAGTCCTTCGAGAAAAGAATCAGGAATAAATACGCAGGAGTAAGATTATGAAAAGGTATTACACCCCAGACGGGGAACCCGATGAAGCTAAGACCCTTTGGGTAGCAGTAAAGAAAGGTATTATAGGGGTATCAGTATTCTTCTGTGCAATATGCGTATTGTGGGATACTAAGACAGTTCCCCCTACTCCCGATGCTACTCCTCACTGGAAAAACTGGGATGAGTCAAGACACTTATCCGAGGTAAAGAGCTATGACTACAAAAACGGTATCATTCACTATCGGGATGAATTTACCGGAGAGAGACCCATGGAGTTAAATCTTCATGGGTCTTCTGGCAGTTATGGTTCTGGTATAACTCTGCAAGTATCTGGTGCATCAGTACACCTGGATATGGATGCAGAAGAATTGATGGACCAGTTAACTGAGGATGTAGATTTTTACGAGTACTTCGAACGAAATATGGATTGATATGGCAGGTCGGATTAAATTCAAAGTAAACAAGTACGTTCACGGTTCAAGAAGCAAGGATGTATTTGAATTCAAGCCTAAAGCTCAGATTATATTCGAGGGTAAGAGGATTGGTCAGATAATTGACACAGAGGTATACTTCTACATAAGTGTAAAAGACCGTACCCTAAACTACATACCCGAATTGTGGGGAAAATTCCCTACTCATCAGGAAGCAAAGGAAGCAGTAATAACTCAGGCAGAATATATCTGGAAAACACTAAACATTTATCACCCCCTTAAAATATTAACACCAAACTACGGATTATGGGAAAAGAAGTAAAGAAACCGACAAACAGCTGGGTATGGAAAAAGATATTCGGTGTAACCCTATTGGGATGGATGAATATTCTGATATTTCAATGGCTATTCATCCGGATATCTTATAATTGGGTATATGTAGACCCTGACAAAGATGAAGATGCTAGAACAGATGATTTCTGGGATGATGAGAAACAGCAGTTTGTTGCAAAAACTTTCTACTACTATGCCATTATCGGGTGTATTATACCTCTAACGGGGTGGTGGGGAGACTATGTAATGCCGTTCAAATTCAAAGGTCGGTTAACTAAGGTAAAAGAATACTACGAATGAGTACAGTAGACTTCAAAGCTGCTTGTGCAGCTCATAGGAAATGTTGCCCATATAAGGCAACTCCATCTACAAAATGTAAAGTGGAGGACAAGGATAAGGAGAATTTATATGAGAGGTATAAAGGTAAATGTGGGGCTAATGTAGAAACTCCAGATGGTTTATGCCCGGTAAAAGATTGCTACTACATGGCCAAGTTCAAAAAGACATTAAAGAAGTTATCTGAGAAGTAATGACACCAGTAGCTGTGGCTAAAACTTATAATGAGCTTATGGGACCTGAATCTCAGGTTAAATCCGTAGAGATACAAGATGATGGTCATAGGCAAACCCTCTATGTAAAGATGACACCCATACGTAGGGATAACTCACTCTCATCAATTAACATTGCCTTGAACGTACCTGAAAAGTAGTTGCAGAATTATTTGCAGGGATAAATATTTATATCTATATTTGCATAAACAATAAAAGGGAAAAGCCACAAGAGGTTAACACACAGAAGCCAAGAACACAACCTCAAAGAAATTGATAAAAATATTTGCCTATATAGAAAAGTTCCCCTATATTTGTATTAGGAAAAGAAATAATAAAACACTTTTAATTTATTGTAAAACCTTTTAACATTGTTAGCCATGAAAAAGAACAAGAAAGATCAGGCTCAGAAAATCGAAAAGACCAACCTGGTAGAGGGAATCAACAACCTCATCGAAGAGAAGACTCAGGAGGTCGAGAAATCCAAAAAGGCTCTGAAGGCCGAGGCTAAAAAAGAGGAAACTTCTGAAGCGGTCAAAGAGAAGAAGGTCAAGAAGACCCAGAAAGATAAACTGGTCGATAAGACCAAGAAAAAGGTCGAAGCCAACCTCGTCGAGGAAGTGGTAACGAAACGGGAAGTCAAGTACATCTATCCGGCAGACTGCGAGGACACTCTTTCCCGGAAAAAGTTCCGGCAGACGGTCCGAAACAAGATTCATCAGCTGGAGCTGGCAATGCTCCGAATCGAGAACCAGAACTCCCAGGAGTTCAAGAAAGCAAAGAAGGAGTACCTCGAGTACAAGAACCAATTCGTCAAGGAATCCGTTGCAATCTAATCTTTCATAGTAGGAGAGGGGTACAGGGCTAAGTAAGGTCCCTGGCCCCTTAGTATAACAACACTTTAATGATATGAAAAATTATGGTTGTCGGCTTACCTGAGAAAGCAATTCAGAAAGTAGACAAGGAATTGCTAGAATTACACAAAGAAGTTCTTAAGTCATATCTCACACAACGGAGTCTAAAGCACAAGTACCAAAAGAAATTCTTTAAGATATACGACCACTACATTACAGAGAAGAACATAAGAAGGTTTTTCTTCCGTTCTGCTAAGCTGTTTGTATATGCTTTAGTAACGGACCGATTGGATGAGATTGAAAACTATGTACCCTTAAAAGATAAGCACCATGTTTCCAGAAAGAGTAAAAAGCGTAACGCTTGATAAGTCCAGGATGACCTATTACCTTCAAACTCAGGGAGGGGTGCAAACCCGTACTGAATGTCCCATAAATCCTGAATTATATCAGGTAGAGGATTTAGCCTTTAATTGCAGTGTAAGGTCTAATCAGTATCTTCCGGATTATGCAATCAAAGGGTATTTCACGGTAGATGAGAATTTACAGTTCCCGGTATTCATTGAGAATACAAATGGGCCTCACCTATTATATATCACGGGGATTCCCAGGAATCTTCCCGAGGTAGAGAGGAATAGGTTTAGGTTCCAGGAACATATTTGGTTATCATACTGGGAAGATAAGCATATAGGCTACCTTTTCCAGGTGGTAACTAGAGAATAAGCATTAACAAACCAATCAAACCAATAACTTACAAAATACAAAGCACTATGAAAACTCAGGAGTATGTAAAGCAATTCAAGTTGGACCGGGAACATTACAACTTTAACCGGGAGAAATTTATAGAGGCCTTCGGTCAGGAATTTAAGGACCGAATTGAGGCAACCATTATAGCCTGTAAAAAAATGCAGGTGCAGTTCACCTACGAAAAATTCCTCCATGCCATAAAAGAGCAACAGGATAAATTCTGGAATATTTCCAACAAGAAAGTTGGGGAACCTTTTTCGGAAGGTTTATTCTCGGCATTCTTTGCCTTACATGTTATACCTCTACGGGCAAGTCTTTTCCCTAACATTAATGCCAAATTAGAGGAGAAGAGGAGAAAGGCAATTGAAAGGGATGCCAAGATTAAGGCAGAACTGGAGGCTGCTGAAAAGAAACGGCAGGAAATGGAAAAGAAAATGGAACCGGTTGTAAATGCTCTGATGACATACGCAGCAGCCAAAAGCTTGGCAAAGCAATCCAAGCAGGTGGGTAATAAACCCAAGGGAAAGAAGTAAATCCTAATAATACAAGACTCTAAAGTTACTAAGATTTTATGAAGACCCTTTTAGAGATAGCAAAATTGGTAGAGGATAAAATGGTAACCTTGTATCAGGAAGCCGGAGAAAATGAGGTAAACATGAGCTATTGCTTCAGACAAAGTTCTGTAACCATAGAAATGCTTTATCCTAAACATGTGCATAAGCTGCTATCTGAACTTTTAGCTATGAGTAACCAGCTTAAATGCGAAAGTCATATAGCAGATTACAAGCTATCAATAAGCTCATCAAGATTGAAGGTAAGCCTATTTCAGTGATCCAGCAACCTGACTATCAAAGAGTTAATTCAAAAAGGCCCTTACCCAATTGGGGCTTTTTTATTTACTTATCTTGGGATTAACTATTAGATACCAAAACTTAACACTATGAAAGAACAAAAGATAGTTCCAAGGTTTCCAAGAGGAATGGGAGTAACCCAATTAGCTCTACAGGCTAATGCTGGAGATGATGAAGCTCTCAAGAATCTGACCAAGTTCATTATCCATATCTGGATTGTCAACAACGGGAAATTATGGGCAAAGGTTTATTCCGTAAATGAACTCGCAGATTTCTTGAAATGTGAACCAGCCATTATTCAGATGCAAATGAAACAAACGTTTCTAGACAACGGTTTATTTGACCGTAGCAAGATGAATGAGATTGCTGATTCTCTTATGGGAGCTTGCATATCATGGGCACTTGAAGACCGTATGGAAGTAAGCCAGCAGGTTCAAATACTCAGGGATTCTCAGGGCGGAAGATATGCTCCATTCATCACCCCCGAAGTCAATAAGGCCCTTGGATTGAAACAGCAATCTACAACTTCTCTTCAGAGTTTAGTAAGGGCAGTAACTGGAGGGGGTACCGTGAATATCTTTGCTCAACAGAACAATCAATTCAATAATGGTGCCCAAGAAGAGCAGACTTTAACTAGAGATAAAGCCATGGAAATGATTCAAAGGGAGTTGGCTGACAAGGGTGGTATAAAGGAAATTGAATATATAGAGAACCAATATGACTTCAAAGAACTACCAGTTGTAGTTGCAACCAAACAAGATGGCAACATAGGTGAGAAAGAAGGATTAACCCTTAAAAACGGAGAACTCGATAGCGTAACAGGGGACTACCATGGTGCCTTAAAAGTTTTTGACGAAGACCATCACCAAATCCGACGAGAGATAGAAGAAGGAATAGCTTATGAAGAAGTAGACCCAGAAATCCAAGATTAGCCATTGATTTTTATTTGCATATTTGAAATATAATTATTAAATTTGTATAAACAAAAATCAAAAGGCTATGGATTTAATAATTAGACCCAGTAGCAATGACACTATAGCTATTGCTCTTGGTGGTAAATTAAAGGGAATAAAGGTTAAGAATTCCTGGGTAACTCTATATCTATCCCAAGATGATCTTTGTAAGATACAATATACCCTTGAAAATTATGATTATCAGGGTAAGTACTTAATATCATTCCCGGATAGATTTTTAAGTATTAAAAGTGAAAGTGAACAAGGAGAAGAGATTCAATTCAATCTATAACAAACATCTACTATGAAAGAAGTATTAAACGCAACTCAAGTAGTAAACCGAGTAAATCAACTTATCAATGAAGGTAAGAAGTTAAAGGTATTCGGTTTACCTTATCCACCTTATCAGGAAGACTTGGTCTTTACCGATGAGAGAATCAATCGGCAGGGTTGGCTATGCACCAACTCGAAGGTAACTTTATCAGCATCTGCCTGTGCTACCAAGATAAAGATACACACAATCACGGGTTGGTGCAACCTTTTCCAATATGTTGAAAACGGCAAATACATCGATACCCTCAGTGAAGACGGGAACTACGTCGGTATGCAGATTATGGATGATATCTGCCCGGGAATGCTTTTGGGAGAGTCTCAGGAAGACAAATTGATAAACCTGGGTATGATTATAGATGTAATGGATGATGAAGATGAAGCTATTCGTACGGTAACAGTAGTTGGTACGGATTTCTTGGAAAGAAACTATCATTCATTAGCCAAAGAACCTTCAAGTTACTTTGTATTCGACAAAATCAGGTAACACTTTTAGGTATGCACACTAATCATCGCATAGCTCTTTTAATCAGGGCAAGCAGACTTTACTGCCACAGCATGTACCAGGAGTATGAACCTAAATATTACTCCACAATCAAAGAAGTAGTTCTCAACTTTACTAACAAACTCTTCGGTACAAAGAGTATTGAGAACAAGATAGATATCAAGGTATTGCCTCTGTTTGAGGATAATTACATAGGGGTAAATATAGCTATGGAGTTCCCTGATGAATCCGGTCTGGAGTTCGAGCTTTACAAGCAACCACTTATTCTGAAAGAAGATTACTACTACAAGCCAAAACCCATACCAGCTAAGGCCTAATAAATAAAGGACCATTAAGACCTCTTATCTAGAGGTCTTTTTTGTGTTACTAAACTAAACTTACCTTTATAAGGATTAAAATCTCTAGAACCTATTCCTACTGCCTGATGCCGAGAAGTTTTATTTGCATATTAAAAATATTATTGCTATATTTGTAATATAGAAAAGAAATAAAATCGAATATTATGAAAGATTACAAAAAGGTATTGCTGGATGGGTTAAAGAAGTCGAGCAATGTTCAAGAAGAAGAGAGGGATTGCATTAAAGAAGCAATCAAAGATACCTACCTTGGTATGGTAGAAGAGTTGGATGCCCGATTAGGGTTAGAACTCTTTGATTATCGGGTAGAAGTAAGATACTACTCTGATGGAATCCCGGAAAGGTTCAAACATACTCTCTGGGTTAAATTCTCGGATGAGACCATGCCCAAGATGTCTTTCAGAGGGGCAATGCAACAGGTGATATCTATCCTCTCAACTGGAGATGATGAAGTAAAGATTATCGGTTATAACACTGGACTCAAAATCGAGATAGTAGCATGAGTGCATTCAATAAGATACAAAGAGAATACAACTGGGTATGCAAGCATATCAAAGGGCCTTTGTATAGAGTAAAGATGCAAGAGCTATACAATGAGGCTAATAAAGCTATCCTCGACCCAAAGTTAACTCCAGAACAGAAATTAAAACTAATCGGTATCAGAGATACATTAAAGACAAAACTATGAAAAAGAAAGAAGAACAAGGGTGCTTAAGGCCCCTACTGATAGCTATCGTATTAGTATTGGTAGCGACGATTTGGTACCAGATATCCTACCAAAGTGAGGAAAAGAAAGAGCCCGAGACAAGGCAATTAGTAAATCCCGACGGGAGCCTAAAATTTGAAGCAGTTCAAAGATTGGCTCCCGATTATATTGATAGCCTCAAAAGAGCCGGTGAAATTGAGAGATGGTTAAAAGAACACCCTCAGCAAAACATCAATATACACATCACTATAGAAGATGAACGCTGGTAAAGGCCGTTAATATTTATTTGCATATTAAAATATTATTGCTATATTTGTATAAAGATAAAAATAAACCTTAAATATAATAAGCCGTGATTAAACAAACTCGTAAACCTATTCAATTAACTAAATCAAGGTTAATTAACATACTTAGAGATATGGAGGCTAAACACTTAAAAAGTGCTACCATATACGACAGGGATTCAGAGGAACATGTAATCCTATCAATAGAGGAGATTAAATACTTAATCGACTTACCTCAACAGAATTACCGTATACTCCCCGCAGAGTACAACCCTAATAAACTCAGCTAATCATGAAAACACAATCAGATCTTCATTTATACCTCCTGAAGAAAGTTCACGTATGGTGCAAAAGACAAGGCATGACAGACCCCGAAAATGTATTTCCTTCAATAGGAGGATGCACCTCATTTTGCAACGGAGAACGCTTCCAACAAAAGAACAGAAAATGAAACAAGAAGAATCTAGAGAGTTAATGAATCTCTCCATGAATCAACTCAGTGCAAAGTTATCTGAACTCTATAAGGAACTCCCGAGAAGGAATCCCAAGTATTCATTCGAAAGACCTTACAGGAATCATCTACTAAGGCAAATCAACCAAATCAAATACGAACAACCCCCGAGAAGAAAGGGATTAAGGTCACAAGGAGTATTCATAACCCTTAACAAATAAAGCCATGAAAGACATTTTAGTATCTTACACTCGGCAAGAAAAGGATGAAGCCACAGGAAACTACATCTCAGTAAATCACAAAGGATATATTCAACACTGGGACTGCTGCCCAACCTACACAATGGCCATAATCCTCAGTATCGAAGGAAAATTCCACTCAGTCTCAATAGATAAAATCTGAGTAGAAAAAGAAGATATGCCCCAAAACAAAGAATAACCATGAAATCAATAGAAGAAATCATAAAGGAGTTAACACCAATAGAAAAGGTACAAACCTTAATATCTATGATAGATACTCCCATGAGGCAGGAGAAAATATCCCAAGGGTATAATCCTCTTGGCTCAATCCTTAAAAGAAGACTACCCAACCAACCCCCCAAACAAGAATAAATACAAATATTCAAACAATCCTTAATATACCTATATAATATTCATTAAGGAATACATATAATATACATCACAATCATATAAGGCTTTTAGGATTAGCTTTTATCTTAGAAGCCTTTTAGTTTGACCATTAGGATAGGGCAAAAGTTAACAATCAGTCCTTGTGACCTATCCGGACAGCGAAAAAGTCCAAGGGCCATAAAATCAGGTTAGGGCAAATTTTTTGGTAGTGGCAATCTTAGGGCCATTACTGTGTACCCTAAGAGCTCTGGAGCTATCTATGTTACTATACGTACTAGCTAAGTCGACTTAGGGCCCTAAGACCAGGAGCAAGGCCCTAAAGGCACATTTAAGGCACATTTAAGGTACCCAAACCCCTACCTTATTCAAATCTATATATATATAATATAAGTATATTAAGGATAAGGTTAAGGCAGTAGCTAAGGCCCTTTCGATAAAGAGACATTAGGCCCCTCTGACTCTTGATATCTACAGCTTGACTCTCTATTCATATTGGTACCTAAGGGGTACCTAAGATGGGCCTTAATCCCAAGCCCTAAAGAGTACAATCTATATTATATATTATATATATGCGAGTCTTTTAGGTCATTTTGGAACAGGTGTCTAAAATCGATATGCCAGGAATAGAGTATTGGAGATTTGATTTCTCAAGTTAAGGCTGGTTTAAGGCACATTTAGGGTACCTTTTAAGGCCTTTTATGGTATGTTAAGGTACCTTAATATAGCCTTCATATTATATAAGGATTGGCTTTCAGTGGCCTTTGGGATTATGGCCTTGGGCCTTATGAAGGCCCGGTATATTTATTTGCATATATAATATATTATATCTATATTTGCATAACGAAAGATAAATAATAAACCATAAAACATTTAAGGCCATGCTTAATTCTAAAGACTTCACCACTGCCCTGGAAATTATCTCCAAACACCCTTCAACCGAATTGGCAATCAATACTCTTAGCAATAACTTCGTAGGGTATAGGGGGCAATCCGAATTTAGGTTACACCTAAAGAAATGCGTACCCGCCGTAATCAATAGCCTTATTGAGGAAGGTTTCCTATTAAGTATGGGACCTGAAGGATTAAAGGTAGATAAAATCTAGCCTTGGCTAAGGCCTCCAATTATTATTTGCTCATATTATATAAATATATTATATTTGTATTACAGTATAACAAATTAAATAAATAAAATTATGAATTACTCGGTAAACTCTTTTAAGGTTTGTATTTATAAGGTTAATCCTGATAGTTGGATTATCAGAGCCTTGGAAAATAACGGATATAACCTCGATAACTGTCTCGAATTGGATTACCCGGCGGGGTTTATGGCAATCGAGGTATATAAGGATGATTTCGATTGGGTATGCGAACTCTTGGATTATACTGAGAACCCGGATAACACCAGGGAACAGCTGCTCGAGTTTTATAACTATGCTCGGACAGAGTATAAGGACCTGGAAGGTTATCCGGAATATATTTAGGGTAGGGGGGGGTTGGCCCCTCCATTTGCTTTCATATTTATTTCTGTTAAGGCCTGCCAACCCAGGCCTTTTTTATTTATGAACTTATAAGGCCTTTAAGGATTCAATAAAGGTACCTTCTGGCACCCAATAAGGCCTTTTATAATAGGCTGTATTGGTAAGGCCTTATATCGCTTTTAGTGGCTTGGCTTATAGGCCTTTTATAATAGGCTGTATTGGTACCTAAGGGTGCCTTGCCAAAGGACCTTTACTAAATTTCCTTTCAATCGGAATTAAATGAAAGGTGTAATTTAATGCAAGCATGGGTATATCATAGAAGTTTATAATTAACAAGCTGGAGAATTAGTTATTTATAAAATAAAAATATTCTAGATTCCTGAGGACTAAGGCCGAAAATTGAAATGAACATTAAAGGCCTAACCCAAGGAGTTAAGGTCCCTCGGGGTGCTAGCTAAGGCTAAGTTTTAATCCAACCTTATAACCAACAAACCCTCATGCTAACAATAACCTTATAACCAACAAACCCTCATGCTAACAATAACCTTATAACCAACAAACCCTCATGCTAACAATAACCTTATAACCAACAAACCCTCATGCTAACAATAACCTTATAACCAACAAACCC
>ERZ780185.97-NODE-97-length-59666-cov-2.602204_pt1 | contig 59666 bp, 70 predicted proteins | sample MGYA00511365_ERZ780185 | MGnify/ENA primary metagenome ERZ780185 (study PRJEB29588, sample SAMEA2151606) | human gut metagenome | biome: human gut; feature: human-associated habitat; material: faeces | place: Denmark | collected 2008/2010 ...
CGAATATATTTAATTATTTCGCGTGTCTACCTAAACGGGAATATATCATTTCGGCTTTCAGGTTTTTCTATCGATTTTGTCTTGTTGGCTGGATTAGTCAATCCAAATAACTTTTCCTGAAACAATAAGAGTGATAATGTCAACTAACCATAAGAATGGGAGACCAATGACAATTAATAAAACAGCTAAGACAATGCCTAAAACATTATTATGGACAATACTTCTTATCAATCTGTAGACAACCCAAAGGATGTCGAGTAATGGTAAGGCGAAGATAATCTTAACGATTAATGGTAAATTGTCAAAAGATTTGATTAATGACTTCATTGTTACTACCTCCTATATTAAATATACTCAACTATATTTTTTAAAGCAATAACTTATACTATTTTTTAAAGTTATTTTAAAAATTTTAATAAGTTTATTAAGTTTTCTTTTTTTAATAATTTTATAATACTTTCATAATTGTCTAAATTTGATTCGCTTATGTATTTTCTATAGGTATTTATTACTTTGTCTTCAAATGTTTCTGGCTTAATGCTTTCAATACTGTTTAGTTCTTCATATATAGCTGAAACCATGCATCTACGACAAATGGAAACAAGTGAGTCTTCTATCCAATAAGAATATTCTTTAACTTTGTTACTTTCAGCATTTTTCATTTTTACGTATAGTTTTAATCCATCATCAATGGTATGCCATAAATCAATAAAGGCATAATCAAATTCAGCTGTCTTTTTGATATATTCAAAAGCATCGATATTAATAACTTTAATTTTCTCTTTATGTTCAAATAACGGCAATATATTGTCTTCAAATAATTTAATTGCATTTGGATCTTTTTCGATAATTGTTACGCTAGAAACATTTTCTTTCAAGTGAACCATATAAGGAAAATAACCTAAGCCGAGACCATATGTTATGACATTTCCATGAGCTTCATCTATTGGTTCTTTCATTGTTTCTATCTCATTTGGAGTGACACTCATCCATATTGTATTATCTTGTAACACTGCAAGATAAGAAAACTTTTCTTTAAAATAACCTAAACAAGTTTGCTCAATGTTATTTTCAAAATTAATAGTATCTTTATAAACAAATACTTCATAAGGTTTGTAATTTAAATACTTAAGTTCCCAATTAGAATTTTTTGTTTGCTTTGGTTTTATATTTTTGTAATAGGCGTTATTTTTGTAATCATTGATATCAAGACTTTTAATATTTTCTAGTTTATGAGAGTCTTTTATAGAATCAAACCATTCTCTATCTTCTACATCTAATAAATCTAGAGTAGTATCAATAAAAGTTTTTCCATTTATAGTTTTATTTATTGTTTCTTTTTGAACTTTGTTAGCTATGGATTTTGATAGATCTATCATATCAATATAAAAGTTAGAAAGACTTATATTGTTGTCTTGATTTTCAAAAATAGTTTCAAGTTTCTTATAATCTGATTTTGATAATTTAATTGGCATATTTATACCTCACTCTTTTATATATATCATATACTTTATTTTCTTTCTATAAATACTTTAAAATATAGTAGTTTGATGTAGTTAATTACATTTTATATGTAATTTTAATCAAAAAAGCAAGAAAACGAAAAATAATTATCTATACACGTAAATAGAAAGTTAAATGTTCATCAAAAAGAACTTTATTTATAGTAGAATATGATATATAAAATTATTCGAAAGGATTTATCTATGACTTTTTCAGAAAAGCTTAAAAAACTAAGGCGAGAAAAGGGGATAACTCAAAATGAGTTGGCTGACGCAATCTTCATCTCTCGCTCTATGATAGCTAAGTATGAAAGTGGACTTGCTTATCCTACAAGAGAGAATGCAGAGAAGTTAGCAATTTTCTTTGATGTAGAGTTATCGGATTTGTTTACAAAAGATGAAAATGTTCAAATTTCACTTGATACGCTTCATTTAATGGAACAAATTCATAATATGGTATTCTATATTTGCATTACAGCTTGTGTCATTTTCACAATTTTAAGTTTTATACCAATCTTTGATGGATATAAAATTATAAGCGGTTCAAGTTTTCAAAAGTCACATTTTGTTTGGAGCTTAATTTCGGCCAATACAAAAAATGATAATCCAATCACAATAATAACGGTAATTGCTAGTATAATTGATGTAACATTATGGTTAGCGTGGAAGTTCGATAAAAATGGCAAACGACAATACGTTTTGTTTATTACAGCTTCAATTTTATTCGTTATTATTATTTTCTTAATAGTTTTGACATTTGTCTTTGCAGCAAATTACAGCAAACAAACTGTCTATGGTGGCTACAAATCATTATTTTAAGAAAATTTATTTGTGCATTCGTATTGTTAAGCACAATTTTAGGAATTGATAGCCTTAAAAGGATCAATTCGTTAGTGGGGCTACGGTTAGCATTATCTCCAAAATCCTCATAATATTAACAAGAACAGTTTTAAAGTTTGTACTTTATAGTGCATGTATATTTTAAAGTGCTAACAATTTATTGTTACTACTTATCTTTTTTTATATAATTATTTATGAGGAAAAAGGTATGAGTACAGATTTAATAAAAGAAGAAAAGTCAGTTTATATTACAGAATTTAAAGAATTGGAAAAAGAATTAGATATCTTTGATTTTGCTAATACCTCAAATGAGTATTTATGCAAAAGAGAGTATGAATGTAAATGCATAGATATTTCTAAAAAAATAGATATTACTAAGTTTAAATTAGAAGATATTTGTGGTGAAATCAATAAATTTTTAACTATCAACGATCAAGCTAATAAAAACAAAGCTTTTACTATCCTATTTATTTTTGCAACTAAGTATAGAAGAAATAAAAAGCTTGGTTCGTTTGATTTAGTATCAAAGTATAGAAGCTATTTTTCCGATATTCCAATGTTTGAATTTTGTTATCAATTAGCAAAATATTCGGAAGTAAATGATTCAAATACAATTAAAAAAATAATAAGTGAAACAAAAGTCCTTTTAGGAAAAGAAGAATTTAAAAATGAAGTAGGAATAAAAAATTTCTATTGTGAATTAATTGCAACTTATTATGAGAGAGAACTAGAAGCAAAGTCAGATTTTGAATCTAAGACTATACTTAAAGAAGCTTTAAATATAATAAATGGTGTTATTTATACTGATGTAGGAAAAAACTACGATAAATTTTATGCGACACGTGGAAGACTTTTAGTTTTATTAGGAAGATATGATGAAGGTGAGTATGAAATTAGGCGTGCATTAAGCATGGTTAATGTCAATGATGCTGAAAACACTTCAAGAACAATTCTCTATGAAAGTTATCTTATACAAGGGACTAGCATTAGACAATTTGATTTACACAATGAAAAATATAAAGAACTTGAAAAGATTAAAGTAAACAATTTTAAAATCATAGCTTTAATGACTACGCTTCTTGGTTTCCTTTTAGGTTCCATTAACATCTTCTCATCTGTAAATAATCCATTTTTAATGGGAATGCTTTTAATAGCTTTTTGTGGCTTGCTGTTAATTTTATGTGGAACAATACTATTTGGCTTAGGATTAATGTTTAAAGATAACAAGAAAAAATATAAATTATATGATTTAATTGTTCTTGTTTCAGGTGTAATAATTTTAGCAATATCATTAATATGTTTAAGCGTAATAAAATAATCGGAGCATAAAATATGATTGTTGAAAAAGTAACAAGAAAATCAAGAAGATATAACGAGGATAGATTTTTAGAATTTAAATCATGCTTTATGGTTATGGATGGAGCTACTTCTTTAGCACCAACAAAATTTAAGCCAAGTGGTGGCTCTTTTTTAGTAAGTTATCTTAAGAATAATTTGCCTAAAGGAAATGATAGTATTATTGAAAAGTTATATACACTATCTAAAGAATTATCTAAATATACTGATGAAAAATCAGAAGAATATTTACCAAGTGCAGGCTTAGCTTGGTGTGAGATAAAAGAAGATATTGTTAACATTCATACTATAGGTGATTGTGAAGTAGTAGTTATTACAAACAATGGAAAAATTATTAGATATGTTCAACCTGAATTAATAAAGCTTGATTCACTTGCAATAAAGGAAATGATAGATATCTCAAAAGAAAAAAGTATTTCTATAAAAGATGCTAGAAAATACGTGAATGACATGTTGATAAAACATAGAAAGATGATGAATAAAGTTGAAGGCTATAATGTTTTTGCACCTTATGACAATCCAAACTTTAATTTTTTAAGTGCAAGCGTTGAAAAAAAAGATGTTAAATATGTTTATTTATTTTCTGATGGATTTGCTTCTGCCTTTGATTGCTTTGGTATTTATAATTCTTTTGAAACTATGTTTAAAGACGAAATTGAATTGAAATTAATAATCGATAAAATAGTTAATGTTGCTAAAAGTGATCCTGATTATAACCTATATCCACGTTTTAAACTCATAGATGATATAACAGCTATTAAAATCAAAATGTAAAAGAAAAATCTAACATGAAGAACACAAGTTCAAAACATGTTAGATTTTTTGTTTAATTAGTTATTTATTACCATTTTTCTCTTTGATCTTATCATTTTCTCAGATGCTTCTTTAAAGTATGATTCTCTGACGTCGGTTGGACCACCTTGATCCATTAATTTATAAACATAGCCTTTTTCGTAATTCACTTTATTCTTTCTCATATGTTATTTTCCAATTAAGGAATCTTTCTAAAGCTTCATCAGTTCTTATATATCTTCTTTTACCATTGTTTAACGATGCAATTTGATTCATATCTTCTTTAGTTAAGGTAAAATCAAATAAATCAATATTATCTTTAATGTGATCTATATTTTTACTACCTGGAATGACAATAAATTCCATTTCTATATGCCATTTTAAAACAATTTGAGCACTTGTTTTATGGTATTTATTTGCTAAATTAACAATTGTAGGATTTTCTAATAATTCAGTGGTCATTCCCTTACCACCAAGTGGGTACCAAGACATTATTTTTATGTCTAATTTATCAGTTACTTTTCGTAATTCTTCTTGTGGATAGAAAGGATGGCATTCAACTTGAATTACTTGTGGTATTACATCAAATTCTTTGAGTAAATCTTGAATATATTCACCTTCAAAGTTTGAAATGCCAATACTTCTTATTTTTCCTTCTTTATATGCTTTTATTAATTGTTTATATTCTTCACGCCAATTCTTAGTTGGTTGATGGATAAATAATAAATCGATATAATCGAGCTCAAGTCTTTCAAGTGTTTCTTCTACTGCGTTTGGATTTTCATATTCTGATGCCCATAATTTAGTAGAGACAAATATATCTTTTCTTTCAATTTGGCTATCTTTGATTGCACGGCCAACTGCTCTTTCGTTCATATATGCGTTAGCTGTATCGATTAATCTATAGCCTAGCTTTAAAGCGTTTAAAACGCTATTATAAGCATATTTTGGTTCAAGCAAATAAGTTCCTATACCGATTGAAGGTATTTCAACACTGTTATTTAGTTTCATAAATATCTCTTAACAAAATGACACTGTGTCAATATAAGTATATTTTACTTTTTAGTTGACACAATGTTAATAATGATAAGCTTGTTTTTTAAAATTTCTTTGATCAATTTTTTTGAAAACTCATAAAACGAATCGATAGAAAAAAGTGATCTATCTATATCTGTAACTAAATTATAAGTTAGTCCGTCATAGTTTATAGCTATATTTTTTTTAAATACTTACATATTGTATCGTTACTAATTATAACGACTTCTTTCTTTTTATATTTGTCTATAAGTTCATCGGCATTAATTTTAATAATCTTTCTTTTTAAATGTTATATTTATTTTTGAGCAAGATTATAGTATCTAAAATTGGCCTTTTCTAATTAAATAATAAACTTACTATCTTTTTCATAATTAAAAGGAAGGTACACTTGTAATAATAGCAAATAAAAAACAACTCTAATGTAATAAATTGTTATAAGTATCAAGTACAATATTTTTTAGTTCTTCTTTGTCATCAATATTATCGACTAAAAACATTAATTTTGCTTTTCCATAAGGAGTTTCTTTTGACATATTGTATTTTTTATTGCTTTCAACAATTTTGACTAGGAGCCTATTGTCATATATTCCACCGAATAATACTTTTTTATAATACAATAAATATTCGCCCATCATTTTTTTACATGAAATATCATCCAGCAAATTTAATTGTTCCAAAACAAAGTCTTTATATTCTTTTGTCGTTGCCATTTTTTATCATCCTTTTATTATTTTGTGTCATCTATTATATCTTTTATTTTTCTTGCATGTATACCAGCTACTAAACAATTATCTGGAACATCTTTGGTGACTACTGCTCCTGCTGCAACTACGACGTTATTACCGATTGTAACGCCAGGAAGTATTGTCACATTTCCTCCAATCCAAACATCGTTTCCAATATTTATAGGTTTTGCAAAAGCTAAATGATTTCTTCTTCCAAGAGGGGATAATGGGTGACCAACAGTTGTTATTAAAGTGTTAGGACCGATCATAACGTTATCTCAAATATAAACCTCTCTGATATCCAAAATTGTTAGATTATAGTTTCCAGTAAAATTATTACCGATATGTATCTTTTTTTCCATTATCACAGTTGAAAGTTTTTGCAATCCAAACTTTTTCTCCAACGCTTCCAAGCGTTTTTTGAAGTTGAGAATACTGTGCTGCGTAATACTTATCATCTATAGAATTGTATTTTTTACATTGTTCAATAGCATTTTCTTTTCTCAATTCTACTTTTTCATCATCGTAGCAATATTCTAATCCTGCTTCTAATTTTTCTAATTAAGTCATTTTTATTCTCCTTAGTGAAAAAATAATAAAAAAGTCTGATTCTATAATCAGACATATTTAACTATATTAATGGTGCCCAGTACAGGGGTCGAACCTGCACGAGTTGCCTCATAGCGTTCTAAGCGCTACGTGTATACCAATTTCACCAACTGGGCATTTAAAATTCTTCATTATTATATGAAATAGATTAAGTTAAATCAATCATAAAAACACATCATTTTATTTTTATAGACAATAATTATTGTATGAGTTAATATATTTATAATGTTATTAATATTAATAACTAGATTGGAGAAAAACATTATGAATGTAGGTGCGATTGTCGGTATTAGTATCGCTGCTGTTGTCTTATTAGTTTTGATCATTTTTGCTGCATCATACGTTAAGGCACCACCGGATACTGCAGTTATTATTACAGGACCAAGAAAACAAAAAGTTCTTATTGGTAAAGCAGGTATTAGAGTTCCATTTATTCAAAGAATAGATAAGTTACCACTTAATCTTATTCAAGTAGATATTAAGACTCCAGATGCTGTTCCAACATGTGAGTTTATTAATATCTATGTTGATGGCGTTGCTAATATTAAAATCGGCAATACTCCTGAAGATATAGCTTTAGCTTCACAAATATTCTTACAAGAAAAACTTGGTGGTATTCAAGCGATTGCTAAAGAAGTTCTCGAAGGTAATATGCGTGAAATTATCGGTCAAATGAGACTTACTGAGCTTGTTCACAACCGTGATTTATTCGCTGAAAAAGTTAAAGAAAATGCTATGCAAGACATGGCAAGAATGGGTTTGCAAATTATTAACTTAACCATTCAAAACTTCTCAGATAAAGAAAACGTTATTCAAAACTTAGGTGTTGATAACATTACACAAATTCAAAAAGATGCTCAAATTGCTAGAGCAAATTCTGAAAGAGATGTTAAGATTGCACAAGCTGCTGCTGCAGAAGCTGCAAACAAAGCAAATATTGATTCTCAAACAAAGATTATTCAACAAAACACTGATTATGCTTTGAAAAAAGCTGAATTAAAGAAACAATCAGATACCGCTCAAGCTAATGCAGACGCTGCTTATAAACTTGAGGAACAAAAGAGATTACAAGAAATTAACATTGCTCAAATTAACGCTGATATTGCTAAACGTGAAAGACAAGTCGAACTTGGAGAACGTGAAGTAGAACTTCAACAAAAGCAATTAGAAGCTGCTGTTAACAAAAAAGCAGATGCTGAAAAATATGCTGTTGAACAAAAAGCACAAGCCGAACTCTTCCAACGTCAAAGAGCAGCTGAAGCAGAATTATTTGAACTTCAAAAACAAGCAGAAGCACAAAAGATTCAAGCTGAAGCAGCTAAAACAGTTAAAGAAAGGGAAGCTGAAGCTAAGAAAATTGAAGCTGAAGCTGAACGCTTTGCTTCGGAACAAAAAGCTGCTGGTATTGAAGCAGTAGGTCAAGCTGAAGCTCAAGCTATTGAACAAAAAGCTGAGGCTATGAAAAAAATGGGCGAAGCTTCAGTTTTACAACTTATCCTTGATTCACACGTCTTACCAGATATTGTTAAGGCAAGTAGTGAACCTCTTGCTGCTGCATATAGTCAAATTGATAACATTACTATGTACGGTGATGGAAATACGACTAAACTTGCAAGTGAAATTACTAATAACTCTTCACAAATTATTCAATCTGTCGAAAAGTCACTAGGTATTGACTTGAAGTCTGTTCTTGCAGGATATCTCGGCGGAAAACTATTATCAAAATCAAAAGAATCAGAAGATAAGAGTGAAGAAACACCAAAAGAAGAAAAATAAAAAAAGCGTCGCATTGCTGCGGCGCTTTTACTGTGCTTAGATTTAGCTAATATATTGTGAATTTTCTTTGCTAAGTAATTTTTCACTAATAGAAATTGAATCTAATATTAATTTAACAAGTTTTTCTAAAGTTGAATTGCTCTTAAAGTCACTTTTACAGACATAGTTTACTCTATTATCTAAAAGTAATTGTTCAACGACATCTTTCTTTTGAGGTTGATATACGGCAATTGATTTACCATTCTTTTCTTTAATTAAAGTCATACAAGGAATATCAGTAATTCCGTCACCAAGATAAATCATATTTCTAAATTCTACGTGTTTTTCGTTGACTTTTTGGTTGACTGTTTTATCATCTATTAAATTAGTAACGCCCTTACATATTCTAAATAAGTATTGGGTTTTAAGCGTATAGTTAACAATACACTTAGGATAATAAGCTATACCATTTTGGTCATATAAAAATTCACAGCCATAAATTGCTTTGAATTCTTTTGCAATTGCGCTTCCTTCAATTATCTCTTTGTTGCCTGAAGAAATAATATAGTGTTCTAATTGAATACCTAAATTATCAGCGTATTGGTTTAAACGTTTAAACCAAGTTAAAACTCCTTCATAAAACTTAACGCTTTTTCCAAGACTATGTAAGTATTCTTGAGTAAGATCGATACCTTTTTCTTTACATTCTTTTATCATAGTATGAAGATAAGCTAATGTTGATTCTGTACCAGTCTTTTTGGCAAATTCACCTGTTTCTTTCCAAAACTCAGCACTTGTCATACCTAAGTTTGGAATGAAAGAAAATGCTTGCATATCATCTGTTGCTAATGTCTTATCGAAGTCGTAAATAAGAGCTACTACTGTTTTTGTCATATGTTCACCTCATATCTATTTAAATATATTTTTTAAAAAAAAGCAAATAATTGAATTTATTTACGCTATTTTATGCTAAAAACAACTTTTTTATATTGTAATAGTATTAAAAAGCATTTTAATTTATAATTAAATTGTAAGGAGTCTATTTGTTATGAACAATAAAAATGTCAATCATGAAAAGACAAAAAAGAAGATTAAAATCATTGGTTTTATCCTTGTAGGATTAGGAGCTATCTTAACAATAATTGGTTTTGTAGGCTTCTTTGCATCTATGGCTAATGGAGCATCAAGCATAGGATTATTTGCGTTCTCTTTTGTTGGATTGCCAATGCTAGCTATAGGAGCAATGTTATTACTCTTTGGATATAAAAGAGAACTTTATAACTATAACGTTGATGAAACATCCGCTGTGACAAATAAACATGTTCAAATGTTAAAACCATCATTAGATACAATAGCTGATTCATTTAACGAAAATAAGGATGACTATGTCATTTGTAATTCATGTGGTGAAAAGAATAGTAAAAATGCAAAATTCTGCAAAAAATGTGGTGCAGTTATAAAAATGAAATGCCCACATTGCGGTGAAGAAATAGATAGAGATTCCGAATTTTGCTTTCATTGTGGATCTAAAGTCAAATAAATAAAAATAAGGCCATGACTGCTTATTTAATTAATAAGAATCATGGTCTTTTACTTTGCAATAATTTTTGGAGTGCTCGATGAGAGTCGAACTCATGACCTTTGCCTTCGGAGGGCAACACTCTATCCACCTGAGCTACGAGCACAAAATAAAATGGCGCTCCCAAAAGGATTTGAACCTTCGGCCTAACGCTTAGGAGGCGTTCGCTCTATCCTGGCTGAGCTATAGGAGCACAAAACTAATTATAACAATTTCATCTCAATTTTTATAGGAAAACAAATCTTATTTTCCATATATATAGTGATGGTAAAAAATAATTTTCTGTCAGAAAGGAATTGTTATGAGTATTTTTAAATATATGTTTGTTTACAATTTTAAAAGAACAAGTATTAATCAAATTTGGTTAGAAAAATCTTAATTGTGAATACTAATTGATATTTATATGTTTTTGGCTTAAAAATGTTTTAAATTCATCAAAAGAGCAATCTGTGAATCCATTTTTATCTATGATAATAGGATCGGCATTTGTTACTAGCACTAAATAATTACCTACATAATATGTCTTTGTTATTCTTGAATATGAAACAGCATGCGAATTATCTTCCATAGTTATTTTTATGAAATCTTTATCAAATATATATTCAACTACATAGACATCTTTATTACCTTTTTTACCCCAAGATAAGGCTTTACCAAAAAAGTATATGCTATAAATAACAACGGCAATAACAATTATTATAGGTAAAATGATACCTAATATTTCATTTGTTGATCGATAGACACAAAATAAAACGACAGCAGCTATAATCGAAAAAATAGAATATGTAAGATATTTAGTTATTGATTGGCCACTTAATTGTATTTCCTTTTTAACAGTTAAGATAAATTCATCATTTAATTTTGTCTTATTTGTCATAGTATTCTCCTATTAATTTAATTTCTATAGCTAATGCGCCATATTTAGCAATTTTATCTTTTGAATAATATTGTTCCATATCTTTTGGGTCAGCTACTTCATTTTCTAAGTAACCTATAGAAGCCTTGGAGTGGTGTTTGTATAATTCATCAAATGAATTATACCTATAAAGATTTGTTACTAAAACTTTAAGCTTTAAAGAAGGCTCATCTCTTTGAGTGAAAATTATATAATCATTTACTTTTAAGTTTTTTCTACGTTCGTCATCTAAGCGCATTTCGATATTCTTTTGCCTAGATTTTATCATTTTATATGGTAAATTAGCTAAATTCATATAATATATCATTTTATTCTCCAATCAATTGATAGTTTACAACAACATTAAAAATAATAAAACAAGATTATTTTAAAAGTAATATGAAAGGATAATATGAAAAAATATAAAATAATAGCATTGACAATATTTGCTGCACAATTATGTGTTTCAACATATATGCCAAGCAAAATTAATAATGAAAAAATAAAAAACTACAATAGTATTAATTTAAGAGATGAAAACAAAAATATATTTGATTACATGCCAGAAGTTACGATCAATAATGAAAGTCGTAAAGTAACTTTCTCTGATTTAAAACCATATGGCGAACCGATAGATTATTTTGAGTATATTGCTAAAGTAAAAGGAATTGGTACGACATCTGAAGAAGGAAAAAATTGGTGCCGCGATAATCCTTATGATGTAGGTGATCCAGATGTTGATTATTATAACTGTCTACCATTTGAATTTGGCACAGAGAATAGCAACAAAATATATGAAATACCAAAAGCAAATAACAAAATAATTGTTTTGCGTTTGATTAATTTTCCAATAACGCAAGCTGATTGTTTATATGGCTATATTGAAGATTACAACAAGAGTTCTATGGATCAAGATTCTTATTTTGGTATGATAAATAATACAAATCAAAACTTAGATCAAATCGAAGATGACTCGTTAGAAAATAGATATCCTTTTTTTGATCAACTTCCATATGTTTATAGTCCTATCCCAAACTATTATGATAAAATCAACCCATTTATTGTTAACTTTATTGGAAAAATAGACTTTGATTTTATTATGGGATCTGGTGATTTAGATATTGAAATTTCTACTCTTTTAGATGAAATAGATGAATTAGGAACTTTTAAAGTCCAACCATATATTGTTGATGGATATCAGTATGACAATATAATGCATGATGGAGATAAAAAAGATGTATATGTCAATATTGATGATAAGTTAACTCAAGATCAAATTATAGAACAAGTAAAAGCACAAGATGTTTTAGGAAAAGAATTAAAAATAATTGTAGAAAGTTCTACATATCAAAATAATAAAGTAGGTAATTATAGTATTATTTTAAAAGCTACCGATTCATATGGACTAGAATCAAAAATTGAATTAAAAGTACATGTAATTGATATTACAGCTCCAAAAATTGTTCAAAATAAAGATGTTAGAATACCATATGGTCAAAAAATAACAGAACAAGAATTGCTAGCATACTTTACCATAACGGATAATGTTGGGGTAATTTCAAATAAATTTATTTTACCAACAGGATTTGAGTTTGATAAAGCATTAAGCTATGGAAAATATAATTTGACACTTGAATCAAAAGACAGTAGTTCAAATGCAAAAAGATTTTTGTTTGTAGTAGATGTTTATGATGGTACTGCTCCTGTATTTAGTAGAAAAAATGGTCAAATCTCAGATCCAATTACTGTAGGATATTCTGAATCTTTAAATTACGATATTAATAATATTATTAATTTATTTGAAGCTGTTGATGCCATAGATGGAAACTGTGATATTTATCTTAAATCTGGAAGATTAAAAATGATAATAGGTTCTCATGTCTTAGTTTTAGGTGCTAAAGATAAGGTTAATAACGAAAGTACATTAAGTATAGTTGTAACTGTTGTAAATGATATTCCTCCTATTTTTATTTTAAGCGATAAGATTATTCAAACTTCACCTGCTAGACCATTAACAGTTGAACAAATTAAACAAGTCTTAGAAAATCATATTTTAAAGAACAATTTTGTAAAAAATATAGAATTTGATGCATCTGAATATTTAAATAACACTGATGTTGAAGGCGAATATATAGTTAGCTATAGTTATTTAAATCAAAATAACGAAAAAGTTGAAGATACTTTTGAAATTATTGTTAAAGGTGATAGCCAAGCAAAAAATACTAGAGTTTCAATTTGGACAAAAATTAGAATCTTTTTTGAAAAGTTATGGAACTGGATTTGTGGTCGGGGATTTAAAGCAAACAGTGAATTATAAATTTTATTTGTTTAAAGCTTGATCTTTTTGCATCTTTTTCCAACAATAAAAACCATATAAATCGTTTATTAAAAACATTGTAAAACAAAAGATCATAGGTAAATATGATATGTTATCTATTGATGCAAGTGACCATAAAACAATTAATACAATATCGTTAAGCATATACGCTATAGCATAATATGGATTTCTTAAAAACATTAAAGCAGCTGCTAGGAAACTTGTCGCTATTGAAATAGTACTAAATATAATATTTGGAGTGTTAAAGTAACTAAGGACAAAGTAGAAAACTGTTGTAACAACAATAGTTGCAATTAATAAAAATAAAATTGATTTTCTTGTTAATTTTGCAACTTCTACTTGTCCTTTGTCTTTATAAGGATGTTTTAACCATGAAATTATGGATACTATCGCTATTGGCAAAGTCATGCATAAATATGTAATCATTTCACCATAGTAATGAAATTGAAAAGAAACTATTGCATATAAAATGCTAAAAACAACAGTTAATATTTGTCCAAGAATATGACCTTTAGCGACAAATATTAAACAAGTTACTCCAACTACAGGAGCAAGGATTGTGATTAGTTGATATTGACCACTAAGTAAATAAGAACTAATAACGACAACTAAAGAAATTATCCATAGTATAATTTCTTTTAAATTAAGAACTTTAAAAGTATTTTTCATAATAACCATATTATTTTGCATGCAAAAAGAATTTTATTCAAGCTTTTAATCTATTAAAGATAAACTTTTTAATGCGTTATAAATACCATCGTTATCGTTGCTGTCAGTATGAAGTTTAATTAGCTTTTTTAATTCGTCAGGAGCATTATCCATTAAATAGCCTTTTGAAACTGTAGTTAACATTTCAAAATCGTTATAGTTATCGCCGAAAGCTATAGTGTTGTTTATAGAAATATTCCATAATTGACAAAGCTTGTGTATAGCTGTGGCTTTAGTTATATTTTTCTCCATTATTTCAAGTAATATTGGAGATGATTTAACAATTGAAAAGTTTGGAAAATTATCTTTAATTTCTTTTTCTATTTCAAGAATTTTATCAGAGTTACAAATACAAAGAATTTTATGGATTTCATCAGAAGTGATGGAATTTATATCTCCTTCAATTGAGGTTGCTTCAACTATTCGCTCTTCGCGTTTTATTCGTTTATCTTTTCTATCTTTGACTACCCATTCATCAAAAGAATATAGACACCAAGTTAAATCAAAATTTCTTTCTTCAATGAAAGAAATTATTTTCTTTGCATTATCTTTATCCATACCTTTATGGTAAAGAACTTTTTTATTTGAATCTAAAATTAATGCACCGCTATAAGATATTATAGAGCAATTAAAATTATTCTTTAGTAATATAGGATATATTCCAGATGGACTTCTTGCTGAAATAATTACAAATGGAACATCTTTTATTTGCATTTTTTTAATTGCTACTAAAGTGTTTGGAAGTACTTTATGATTTGAATCTAATAAAGTTCCATCGACATCACTAAACACAATCTTATCCATAAAAAACTCCTTTTGATATTTTTATTATATCAAAAAGAGTATAAATTTACTTTTATTTTCCTTCAGGTAATGCACCTACTATTTTATGATTAATATATAATTCTTCTAAATATTTACAATCATCATCTGATAAATCCAAATCTATTGCTTTAACAGCATCTTCAAAGTGATTAATTTTAGTAGTTCCAATAATTGGGATGCAACTCCTTTTTTATAAAGCCAAGCTAGTGAAATTTGAGCCATAGAAACGTTGCTTTTTTGTGCTAATTGGTTAACTCTTTTAATTATTTGCAAATCGTTATCTTTAGCTGAATCATATTTCTTTCTTAAAGTGTTGTCGGTTTTAGATCTTGCTGTATCTGTCTCCCAATTAAGATGAGTGAGATGGCCACCAGCTAAAGGTGAATAAGGAATTAAAGAAACATTATATTGATTACAAACAGGGATCATTTCACGTTCATCTTCTCTATAAAGAAGATTGTAATGATTTTGCATTGTGGAGAAAAGAGTCCAACCATGTTCTTTAGCTACTACTTGCATATTATGAAATTGATATGCATACATTGCTGAAGCACCAATTGCTCTTACTTTTCCACTTTTTACAAGTTCGTTTAAGGCTTCCATAGTTTCTTCTATTGGAGTGTCATAATCAAATCTATGAATTTGATAAAGGTCTAAGTAATCAGTTTGTAATCGCTTAAGAGATTGATCACATTCTCTAATAATTGCTTCTTTTGAGAGTTTTCCTGGATTAAAATAAACTTTAGAAGCTATGACTACTTTTTCTCTAGGAGTATTTAATTCTTTTAAAGCATTTCCTATAAATATTTCGCTTGTTCCATGTGAATAAACGTTAGCTGTATCAATAAAATTTACACCTAGTTCAAACGCTCTTTTAATTACTTTTGTCGTTTCTTCTTGGTTTAATGTCCATTCGTGGAAATCTTTAGATGGTTCACCAAATGACATGCCACCAATACATATTTTTTATACTTTGATACCTGTATTACCTAAAGTTGTATATTTCATAATTCCTCCTATTTTAACAACCAATTTTGTAATCTATTCTTAGTTTCTAAAGAATTAACTTTTCTACCTTGAATTGCTAATCCTTCTTTGATTAAGGCGCCTTTACAATGTCTTTGTAAAGCTTCAACACAATCACCTAAGCCACTTCCTTCATGTGTAGTAAAAGGTTTAATTATTTTGTTGGTGAAATCAAGAATGTCTAATTGTGAATATAATTCATATGGGTATTCGCCCCAGTATACTGGACCACCTATATAGATAATAACGTATTTAGAAATATCGCTTATATATTCCTTTAATTTAGGTCTAGCGTTGCTTTCTTGGTATTCTTTTGCTTCATCACAGCACTTTGAATAATTTTTAGAGTATGGTATTGCTGATTTGCATTTAAAAATATCAGCATTTCGTATTTTTTGTATTTCGTTTGCAATTAATTCAGTGTTACCAACTTTAATGTTTCCAACACCATAATTTTCATCAGCTCTTGAAAAATAAATAACTAGTTCTTTCATATTTTATCCTTAATGACACTGTGTCAGCTTGCTCGATTATATTCTTTGTTTGACACTGTGTCAATAACTTATTATAATATTTCGATGAGGCAATAATAATGAAAAGAGCATGTACAGAAGAGCAAGTTAATATTAGAAAAGAAGAAATTATTAATACAGTCAGCAAAATGTTTGACGAAATGGATTATCAAAATATTTCAATGAAAACAATTAGTGAAAAAATATCAATTGCTAGATCTTCTTTATATTGTTACTATAATTCCAAAGAAGAAATAATGCTCGATGTTTTAAAAAATGATTATATTAAATTTTTAAAAACGATAATAGAAGATTTTGAAAAGAAAGATACTATTGAAGAATTAACTGATAATATAACTGATGCTTATATGAATAATTTAAGAGTTATGAAAATAATCTCCTTATATCTAACAGATATCGAAATTCATTGTTCACTTGAGAGTCTAGTTAATTTTAAAAAAGATTTTGTTACATACATGCTCGATTTAAAAAAATCAATATGCAAAAGATTTAATAATTTATTAGAAAAAGAGTCATTAATAATATATAATTCGTTATTAATGCTTACTCATAGTCTTTATCCTTTGATTAATCCTGTGGAGAATCAAAAAGAAGCAATGAGAATTGTTGGATTAGGTATTATTGAAGATGGTCGTGAATATTGCAAAAGTTATCTAACATATATATTTAAGAATGCAAAATAAAAGCTATAACTGCTATCTAAGCAATTATAGCTTTTTAACTCTTATTTTCTCTTTTTAACGTATAATGTTCAAACTTGTTTTTTCATGAAAATTGAAGAAACAACAATACCTATAATACTAAATATTGCACTGATTACCATGTCTTTGACAAAGTTAGCAACAAATTCTGAACTATTTTGTAATAAATAAGAAAACGCGCTTAATGTACTCATATCGAGATTTTCATTAACAACTTCTGCTGCGACAGCGATTAAATAAACAACGAATGTTCCAGATATGGCAGCTATAAACGATAAGATACTCACCATTATTATTTTTGTAGTTGTTCTTTTGCCACCGAGTACATCGTAGAAAAAGCTTCCTATAAAAGGAATAAGTAAGGCAATCCACGATGAAATAAGTCCAAATGCACCAATAATTACCCAAAGAATAAATCCAATGGCGCAACCTAATAATGCTCCTAAGAAGCCTTTTCCATAATTATTTGGTGTAGAATTGAATTTGTCTCTATTTTCTTCTTCTTTTTTATAAATTACATCGATACAATCACGATCAACTTTGATAGGTAATCCTCCAAAATCAATTGTTTGAGTTGGGTTTTCTTCTCCAACTTCTTTGCCACATAATGGACAATATTTGCTATTTGGAATGTTAATAGATTCTAGGAACTTTGTTATTTCTTCTAGAGAATCATCTATTTTTTTGAATCTTGAATTGTTAGAAAATAAGCTCCAAAATTTAAACTTAAAGAATAATCGTTAATAAAATAATAATTGATTTTAAGCTTTTTACGATTCATTTGAAGATAGTTTACTACTTCTTGTTTCTTGTCATTAAAATAAGCGTTTATTCTAATAAAATTAGAATCATACGCTCATGCCTTATAAGAAAGACTATAGTCATTAAAAGTGCCAATATAGGCGTTTTTCTCAAGCTTTATTACATGATGCTTGCTTTCAAATTCACTTACAAAATTACTCATCGTTAAACCTCACTTTTGTTTATTTTATTTTATCAGTTTGTTTTAATATTTTCAATAAAATCGAATATGGTTTAAATAAATTTTATAAAACTAAAAAATCTAAATTGTTGCTTGTTATTACTGTTTTAGGAATAACACTTTCCTCTTGTGGAAACAACAAAACTTCATCTACTAGTACTAATAGCAGTTCGACTTCTATTTTTACATCAACTTCAATAATTAATCCTTCTAGTTATTCATCATCTAGTCAAGAACCTAGTGGTGATTTAACTACTGTCGATGGTTACCGACTTGTAACAAGAGTTAACGAATTGGATAATGCTAAAAAGGTCATTATTGGAGCATATGATTCTAACCAATTATATGGAATGACTCCTAATGCAAAATCTGAAAAATTACCAGGGTATATTACAGGTGAATCTTTAAAAGAAGTTAACGACCACAAGGATATTAAAGATATTACTATAACTGCAGTTTGGGATTTATCTAAGACTTGTAATTCTTATAAATTTAGTATTTGTGGAAAATAAACATAACTTGAATTAAAAGACGAAGAGTTTGTAACAGTTCAAATGCCAGTTAGCGGAACAAGCTTTACACTTAGAGCTTATGGTGATACTGGATATGTTGCATTTACATCAATTAAGTGTTATTTAGCTGATTAAAAAGTGAAAAAATAAAAGGCTATTATTTCTTACAATATATTTCAAGTATAAAGTGAGAATATAATAGTCTTCTTAAAACTATTTGATAGTCTTATACGAAATCATTACAGCTCCGCTTTCAAATGATTTTACTTTATTTAATTGCAATGGAATAACATCGCTATTTTCATCTAATCCATCAAATAAAGTTGTGTAACCTATACGTGCATCTATTCCAGCTCCAATAAGCAAAACAATTTCATCAAGAAGATTAGCTTTTAAAAGTGCTATATTGATTTTTGAACCTCCAACAATTCCTAATCTTTTAACATTGAATTTATCAAATAAAATTTCAGAAGCTTTAGCTAAATCGATATTATCTTTTCCAGAGACGATCCAAGATATATTTTTGCTATCTAAGTATTTTAGGTATTCTTTGTTAACTTTTTGGCTTGAAATAATAATATGAGGATTCTCATAGTTGTTATCATTATCCCATAATAGTCTTCCCTTTGTGTCGACTATTATGTCATATCCATCTGAATCAGTTTTTTTAGAAAAACAATCGTGAGTTTCTTTGGTTGTATCAGCAGAAATATATTCTCCTGGTAGTGCTAATTCTAATTGAGCTGTTATTCTTCCACTTAATGTTGAAGGAATATTTAATTCGTCTAACTCTTTGTAATAATCTTCAACTCCATTTAATTTTGATGTCATAGCGCAATCTATTCTTACGTCGGTTGATGTCATCATGTAGCAAAAAATATGTGGTTTATTCATTTTTAACTTCTTTTATTAATACCATCATGAATTTATAACCTAAAGTTTAGTTTAGGCTAATAACAAATTTTAATTATTTAATTAGATATTTTTAGCGATTAAAAAATTAGCGATCAAAATATATGAAAAATACTATCTTTTTTGACACTCTATTTTTATAAATGTTAAAAATTATAAAAAAAATTTACAAAATAGAAAAATGTTATAAATTATAAGTAGGAATTATCAAGAGGAGATTTATAAAATGTTTAAAGAAATTGCTATTATGACGATTGCATTATCAACTACTGGAAAGATGACGAATGTTAATTACTTAAACGATTGCGAGCAGCGGAATATTAAACAATATATTATAGATTCTGGCGTTAATAAAAATAACAATAATTTTGAGTTTGAAGTTTTTTATGATATAAATGCTCCAGAATGAATATCAAATAGGGAAAAGATATCCTTCTTTACAAACATTAATGAAAGAGAAAAAGAAAAAATTAACAATAATTCAAAGTTTAGCGGATTAATTGATTATTCTAAAACAATGCCTATTTTATCTTTAAAATATAATAATGTTGCTTATGATGATTGTATAAGTGAATTGGAACAAGTTTTAAACAATTCAAATATTTATCAAATTATAGTAAGAGATAGTTAAGAATTATTTACAAATGAGGATAATCCTTCTTATTATAATTATCTAGATGATAATGAAATGTTAATTGATACATTTAGCAATAACGACAATTCTTTCATTGATTATAGAAATATTAAATATGATAATTATAGAACAACAAATTATACTGGAAAAGGTATTAAGATCGGAGTTGCTGGGGGATCAGGTGATTATATAGATTTAAATTTCGAAAACTTTAAGGGTTATGACATAAGATTATTAAGTCCAGAATTATCTAATTATAATAGAATAGGAACGCATTTAAAAGAAGTATTGTCTATAATGACTGGAAAATATGGTATAGCTCCATTAGCTACAACATATGTAGTAGATGGAGATAGTTCTTCATATAGTAACTTTAGATATATGGATACATTTGTAAAATTAGGCGTTGATATTATTGAATTTAGTGGAGTATCATCTGCAGTCGATAAAACTCCATATTTTAATTATTTAGTATATAACTATGGAGTATGTATTGTTACTGGGTCATATAATGAATTTGATAATAATTATTATCAACCATCATCAGCAACAAATGTTATTTCAGTTGGGTCTATTGATTCAAATTACAATATAATAAGTGGAGAAAACAACATCCCATCAAGTGAAAGTCAAGGATTTAGAATAGTTGCTATGGGTGGTGATAGATTTGTTAATAATATAAGTAGAAAGTTAAATGGTACAAGTTATGCTACACCTGCCGTTGCGGGAACAATTGCTTTGCTAATGGAAAAGAATAATATATTAAAAGAAAATCCTGCTTTGGTTATGGCAACATTAGGAAATTCAGCAAACATGAGTATTATTAATAGGTCAAATATGCCAAATGGTGTAATAGAAGAATTTACAAATGCAGGTATATATACATGGTCTGGAGTTGGAGCCTTATATATAAATCAAGCTTTGTGGTTAGTTGGTAGTGTTGGAATAATTCCAGGTATGGAATCATTATCTATAGGAGTTCATGATTTATTTTCAATTACTGATGCAAAAGCAAATCAAAGAATTTATTTAACTCATGCTTGGTTAAAAAGTTCACAATATTACAATAATAAATATACTAATGATAAAATCTCTGACTTAGATATAATGATATACAATAGTTCAGGTGAAGTTGTCGCAAGAAGAGTATCATCAAATAGTGCATTAGAAAGATTGGATTATAAAGTACCAGAAGATGGTGATTATTTTGTTAAGGTGTATGTATATTCTAATAATTCAAATAATAATTTGAAATATGGTATTACATGTGTAAGAGCATAAAATAAATAAGGAGGATATTATTTTATGAAAAAAGTTTTTCCAATAATGCTTTGTGTGTTATGTTTAGCTTCTTGTACTAAAACTGGCGATAGCAAATCGTTTTATTTAGCCAAAAATTTAGATGCTAACTCAAAAGTTGAAGCTACAACTACACATGTTGAAAATGTTAATAACTTTTTAGCTGATAGTATTAAATCGATTAATGGTATGTATGATAATGAAAATTTAGTGTTTTCACCTTTAAGTTATTATATTTCCTTAGCTTCTATTTATGGCTTAACGTATTCTAATAGTTCATTGGATAATTTCTTAATTAAGACAAATTTGAATAGTAAAGAAGAGATTAAAGACTATGTTAGAACTATTATGACTAATTCCAATATGGAACAAAAATATGATGAAAATAATATAGCAACTAAAGAAAGAATATCAAATTTAATTGTTGGCAATATTGACAAATTATCAAAAGATTCGTTGGCATCTTGTACCGATGATTTCTTCACATCCATTATTAATAACGATAAAAATATGAAGAAGAATGTTGATAAATGGGTTAAAGAAGAAACGAATGGATTACTTGATGGCTTGAATTTATCGTTGGAAGATAATGATGTTGGATTTGTTTCTGCACTTTATTTTGACAGCTTATATGGTATGCAATTATCAGAAGAAGAAGGTTTGTTTAAAAATAATAGATGTACTGTTATGAGTGGTGATTCATATACAAATTATCATATTAGCACAACAGATTATGAAGCTGTTTCTTTTGATTTATCTAGCATAGAAAATCGTGGAAATTATAAAATTCATTTTGTAAAAATGCTAAATAATAATTCTATTAAAAATCTATTGAGTAAGTATTCTTTTACTGAGTTATTTAATGGAAACAATAAAGAAATTAATAGAGAAAAGTATTCCATTAAATTTCCAAAGAATATTCAAAATAGTGAAATTGATTTGATAAAACTTGCTAGTGCACAAGAGATACCTTTTGTTAATTTTGAGTTTTCAAAAGATAAAACTGATTTGCCAAGTCACTCAATAGTTAACTTTAAGCAAAATAACAAAATTATGTTTACAGATACTGGCGTAAGATGTTCTTCAACTAGTGCATATTATTCTGTACCAACAGAAAATCCAAATTTCGAATTTATTTTAGATAATGATTTTGCCTACACAATTGAAGATCCTAATGGATATATTATTTATTATGGTGTTACAACTAGTGTAAATCAAAATTTCTAAATAAATAATAAGCGTTAAATGTTGTTCTAATTATCTTAGTTAGTTCAACTTTTTTTATTTAAGAAATTATTAGTGTATTTAATTGATAATAAAAGAATCAATTTTATTTAATAATTCTTTGTTTTCTGTAACTTTATCATCCATTTTTAGATTAAATTTATGTCTTTCAATTTTTAAAATTTTACTATTATCTCCATTAACTAGTTGCAATAAAGTAGGAATAAATAATGGAGTTTCTTCTTCACTACCAAATATGGCTATTATTTTTAATTTCTTTAGAAACGTATTCCACTTATTGCTATTATTATTAAAAAAGTCTTGCATTCTTTCAGAAAAAATAAAATATAAAGATGAAGGATTAGAACAATACATTGGAACTAATAAAATAATATTTTTATATGTTAATGATGTTTCAATTAAACTGTATATTTCATCGTCTCTATATTTGCATGCTCCTTTAAAGCACTCGTAGTTACAATTAGAGCAAGGATTGTATGAAATATCTTTAAAAGGAATAAAAGTATCTTTTTTGTTCATCAAATGGTGAGCAATATCAAAACAATTTCCTTCAGCTCTTCCACTAAAGGAAATATAAATATTGCTGTTTTTGTCATGAGCATTAGAGATGTTTGTATTTTCATCATCAACAATTGATTTTAAATCAATGTTATATTCTTTAATTAATAAAATAAGTTTATCATAACTAATATCATTGATTCCTTTTTCGATTTTATTAATAGATGATCTTGATGTATAACCTAGTTTTTTACCGAATTCCTCCTGTGACATTCCTAGCGATAATCTTAACTTTTTTACTTTATTTCCAATTTTACTTTCCATTTTACTTTCCTTTATCTAAGAAGTTCATAATAAGTTTAATCATGACGTCTTTTTCTTCAGGCCTTGATTCTGCAGTTAGTACAGTAATTGCAACTAATGTATCGTTAGCAATTATTTTTTTGCCGCCTTTTATTAAAGCGTGATTTTTATTTAAAAATTCTAAAAATAATGTTGCTGCTATTCTTTTGCATCCATCAGCAAATGGGTGATCTTTTACTAAGAAATATAGTAAATGAGCTGCTTTTTCTTCTAATGAAGGATAAACTTCTTGTCCAAATACATTTTGATAAACTGCAGCAAGAATACCGTTTAATTTTCCTTCTTCCTTCTCGACTCCAAATACAGATGATGTTGTTTTAAACTTTATTGAATCAATTATTGTTCTACAGTCGGAATATGTCAGTTTATATATCGATTCATTTCCTTTAGGTTTAATTAAGCATTGATGATCGTAATTATCTAATAAGTCTAATGCTTTTGTATATTCCTCTATAACATTAACTAGTGCTTCTTGTTCAATATTTAATGATGAAGCAAGCATTTTATTTTGTATTTCGATCGTTTTATTTAAGGCTGAAATTCTTTTTTGATTTATAGAATAACCTTGAATTAAATATTCTTTTAATATTTTATTTGCCCATTTTCTAAAAAGAATACCTCTTTGTGATTTAACTCTATATCCGACAGAAATAATCATATCAAGGTTATATATTTTTATACGACGATTGACTTTTCTATTTCCTTCAATTTGAACTACCGAGGATTCCTCGATAGATGAAATATCTAATTCATTTTCTTTTAATATATTTTTAATATGTAAGCTAATGTTGTCTATTGAAACTTCAAATAGTAGCGCCATTTCTTTTTGAGTAAGCCAAACTGTATCGTTATCTATATCTGCTCTAACATTAATTTCAAAATTATTATCAGTAAATTTAACTAGTTCAAATTTGTCCATAAAATTACACCTCAAAAACATCATATGATAATGTAGATAAATAATCAACTTATAAATATATTTTTTTATTGCTTTTTATATATTCATAAATAGCTTGATATAATATTTTCACTAAATATTTAAAAGTAGATTGTTTACATTTAATAAAAGCTTATTATTTTAATAATAAAAAAGTTTGACACATAAAACTGTATCAAACGGATGCATTTTTAATGGTGGGGACAATGAGATTTGAACTCACAAGGATTTCTCCACTAGATTCTGAGTCTAGCGCGTATACCATTCCGCCATGTCCCCGTATGAATAATATTATTGCATTAATACTTAGTTTTCAACTAAAATAAAATATAATTTATACAAGAGGTAATTATGACACAATTTGAAAAAAGAAACATTTCGATGATGATGGACTTGTATGAAATGACAATGGCCAACGGATATTTTAAAGATTATAAAGAAGATGAATGGGTTGTATTTGATGTCTTTTATCGAAAAAATCCTGATGAAGGTGGATTTGCTATTTTTGCTGGATTAGAGCAAGTTATAGATTATTTAGAAAACATGCATTTTTCTAATGAAGATATTGAATATTTAAGATCTTTGAATTTATATAGCGATGAGTTCTTATCATGGCTTAAAGAGTTCAAGTTTAAAGGTGATATATACGCTATAGATGAAGGTACAATTATGTATCCAAATGAACCAATTTTAACTGTATACGCTCCTTTAATTGATGCTCAATTGATTGAAACAGCGATATTAGCTGAAATAAACCATCAATCATTGATTGCGACTAAGACTAGAAGAATAGTTAAATCTGCTAAAGGAAGAGCTATATCCGATTTTGGCGCTAGAAGAGCTCATAATGTCGATTCGGCAGTATATGGTGCTAGAGCTGCATTTATTGGTGGCGTAAATAGTACTGCAACGGTTTTAGCTGGGCAAATGTTTAATATTCCAGTTAGTGGAACAATGGCCCATAGTTGGGTTATGTATCATGATAATGAATATGAAGCGTTCAAAAAGTTTGCTGAGATATATCCAGATAATGCAATTTTGTTGGTAGATACATATGATGTTTTACATTCAGGAGTACCTAATGCGATAAGAGTCGCTAAAGAAGTTTTAATGCCAATGGGAAAAAGATTAAAAGGTGTTAGATTAGATTCAGGTGACTTAGCATATTTATCAAAAAAGGTTAGAAAAATGCTTGATGAAGCGGGTCTAAATGATTGCATAATTGTAGCATCTAATAGTCTTGATGAATTTACTATAAAATCAATTATTGAACAAGGTGGTAAAATCGATTCGTTTGGAGTTGGTGAAAGACTTATCACGGCTAAGAGTGATCCAGTTTTCGGGGCTGTTTATAAGCTTGTTGCTGTCAATAAAGAAAAAGCATGTATGCCTAAAATTAAAATATCTGAAACTTTTGAAAAAATTACAAATCCAGGTCATAAAAAGCTTTGGAGAGTATATGATGAAAACAAAAAAGCAGTTGCTGATTTAATAACTTTATATGATGAAACTCCTGATTTTTCTAGCCCATATTATTATGTTGACCCAGCAAAACCTTGGAAAAATAGATGCTTTGAAAATTGTACTTTAAAAGAGCTTCAACATTTAGCAATGAAAGATGGAAAGAGATTATATAGATCTAAACCACTTAATGAAATTAGAAAATATGTCTCTGATCAATTAGAAAATGAAATATGGGAAGAGGAACAAAGATTTGAATTTCCACATCATCACTATATTGATATGAGCCCAGAATATTATAAAATGAAGATGGAGCTCTTAACTGAAGCTCAAAAATCAAATAACAAAAAGTAATTGTAAAATTAATTTGGCCGGTAGTAAAATACCGGCTTTTAATTACTTATTGTAGTGACTAAATTTCAATTTTATGCCATACTTAAATAAGGGACTAGAAAACTAGCTCTTTTTATTTTATGGGGGATTTATGGCTAAATATATTTTTGTAACTGGTGGTGTTGTATCAGGAATAGGTAAAGGCATTGTTGCCGCTTCAATTGGTAGACTTTTAAAAAGCAGAGGACTAAAAGTCTTTATGCAAAAGTTTGATCCTTATATTAATGTTGACCCAGGCACCATGTCTCCATATCAACATGGTGAAGTTTTTGTAACTGATGATGGAGCAGAAACTGATTTAGACTTAGGTCACTATGAAAGATTTATCGATGAAAAATTATCTAAGGCATCAAACATAACAACCGGAAGAATATATCAAACTGTTATTGAAAAAGAACGTAGAGGAGATTTTTTAGGTAAAACAGTTCAAGTCATTCCTCATATTACTGATGAAATAAAAAGACAATTAAGAAAAGCAGATGAATCATCAAAAGCAGATATTATTATTACTGAAATTGGTGGTACTGTTGGCGATATTGAATCTTTGCCATTCTTAGAGGCTATTAGACAATGGCGTAGGGAAGTCGGAATAAATAATACTTTTTACGTTCATGTAACTTTAATTCCGCATTTAACTGCTACGGATGAATTAAAGACAAAGCCTACACAACATAGCGTTAAAGAACTTAGATCGTTAGGGATTCAACCTGATATGCTTGTTTTACGTACTCCAAGAGATCTTGACGATGAAATTAGAGATAAAATTGCTGGCTTTTGCGATGTAAATATTAACTCTGTCATTGTTTGTAAAGATGCAAAAATCCTTTACGAAGTTGCTACAAATTTATACAAACAAAATATTGATTCAATCATCTGTGACTACTTTGGTTTAGAAACTAAGCCAATTGATTTGACAGAATGGAATGAATTAATTAGAAAAGTTAAACATATGAATGGCAAAATTAGAATTGCTTTAGTTGGTAAATATGTACAACTACACGATGCTTATATAAGTGTTGCTGAAGCTTTAAAGAGCGCTGGCTATGAAGTTGGAAAAGAAATTGAAATAGATTGGGTTCAATCTGATCACTCTGACGATCCTGAATTTCTTGAGCACCTCAAGCAAGCTGATGGCATTTTAGTACCTGGTGGTTTTGGATCTAGAGCGACAAACGGAAAAATGAAAGCAGCTAGATATGCAAGAGAAAATGGAATACCATATCTTGGAATTTGTTATGGCATGCAATTAGCTGTTATAGAATTTATGAGAAATGTCGTTGGAATCAAAGATGCAAGTTCAACAGAAATCGATCCTGCTACATCAGAGCCAGTTATCGATTATTTACCAGATCAATACGAAGGATTAAATTTAGGCGGAACATTAAGACTCGGAAGCTTTGAATGTAAGTTGAAAGAAAATAGTCTTGTTAGAAGTTTGTATGGCACTGAAATAATTCACGAAAGACACCGTCATAGATATGAATTTAACAATAAATATAAAGAAATTTTAGAGAAAAACGGGATGAAAATTACTGGTGTTAACCCTGTTTCTGGTTTAGCAGAGATAGTTGAGATACCACAACATCCTTTCTACGTAGGATGTCAATTTCATCCAGAATTCCAGTCAAGACCTACTCGTCCTCATCCATTGTTCTTAGGTTTTATTAGAGCAGCAAATGAGAGAAAAAAGTAATTAATTTACTATTATCCTATTATATACACGTGCGTACGCGTATAAAAAGCATAAAGAAAACGCTATCATGGAAGAGCCTAAAAAACTCTTCCATTTTTTATAAAAAAGTGTTGACTTAATCAGCTATATGGTATATATTTGTAAGGCTGGTATTATGCCAGCACGCGTTGACGTGTGAGATTGTCGAAACGCCCATAAGGGTTGTCATGTGTTCGAGAAATTCACACCGAGCGAAGTCTAGCCAGATTTTAGACAAGGAGGAAAACATGGCAAAAACAAACAACATTAGATTTCGTTTGAAGGCTTATGATCACAAGATCCTCGATCTTTCAGTTCAAAAAATCATCGAAGCCGCAACGAAAACAGGTGCCACTGTTGTTGGCCCAATCCCGCTCCCAACTGAGAAGCAGGTTTACACAATCTTACGTTCACCATTTGTCCACAAGGATTCACGTGAACAATTCGAAATCAGAACACATAAGCGTCTGATCGATATCGTCAAGCCTACAAAGCAAACGATCGATACTTTACAAAGACTCGATCTTCCTAGTGGCGTCGATATCGAGATTAAATTATAGTAGGAGGTTACCGTAATGAAATCGATAATCGGCAGAAAGATTGGTATGACTTCTGTATTCGCTACTGATGGAACTATGTATCCAGTAAGTGTCGTTGAAGTATTACCAAACGTTGTCATCCAAAAGAAAACCGTCGAAAACGATGGTTATGAAGCTCTTCAAGTTGCTCTTGAAGAAAAGAAAGAGAATAGAGCTAACAAGTGTGAAAAAGGTATCTTTGCCAAAGCAAACACAACTCCAAAGTATGTAATTGCTGAAGTTAAAGGTGATGAAATCTATGGTCACAATGTTGGTGAAGCAATCGACTGTTCAATCTTTGCTGCTGGTGATATCGTTGATGTCACAGGCACAAGCAAAGGTAGAGGTTACTCTGGTGTAATCAAGAGATATGGTAAACACATTGGTCCAAAAGGCCACGGTTCAGGTTACCACCGTCAAATTGGTTCTTTAGCTACAAACGGACGTTGCAACAACCGCGTTCACCCAGGAAAGAAAATGTCAGGTCATCATGGCAACACAACAGCTACAATTTTAAATCTTACAGTTGTTAGCGTTGATGCTTCCAAGAACTGCATCTTAATCAAGGGCGCTATCCCAGGACCAAACAAATCAATCGTCAAGATTAGATCTGCTGTTAAAAAATCAGGCAAAGTTGATGTTAAACCATTAGTTAACTATGCCGAAGCCAAGTAATGAAGGAGAAAGCAATGAATATTATAAATAACAACATTGAGTTGCCAGTTCTTAATTACGAAGGCAACCAAATCGATACAGTTAAATTAGCTGAATGGATCTTCGGTGTTGAAGCTCATGAAGATGCTGTTCAATTAGCAGTTAAAGTTGATTTAGCTAATCGTCGTCAAGCTACTGCCAAGACAAAGACAAGATCTGAAGTCTCTGGTGGTGGTAAAAAACCTTGGAGACAAAAAGGTACAGGTAGAGCAAGAGCTGGTTCTTCCAGATCTCCATTATGGAGACATGGTGGTACAGTCTTTGGCCCAACCGGAACTCAAAACTACAAGCTTAAGATGAATAAGCAAGTTCACTTCTTAGCTCTTGCAAGTGTCCTTTCTGACAAAGTCGCAAGCAACAACTTAGTCGTTGTCACAGATGAAAAATTTGCAGAACCAAAGACAAAGAAATTTGCTGAAGCTCTTGCAGCTTTAAAAGCTGGCAAGAAAGTCTTATTCGCAATCGAAGAATACGATGACAATCTTGTCAGAGCAGCTTCTAACATTCCAGGATTATTCCTTGTTAGTTGCGACAACATCAGCGTCTATGATGTTTTAAACGCTGATACAGTCATTATGACTAAAGCTTGCGCCACATGCCTTAGCGGCGAATGTGACTGCGAAAACGAGGAGGTCAGTGAATAATGCCACGCGCAAAGAAAGTTGAAAAGGTTGAAGAAACAACCACAGCTGAAGTTAAATTCAGACCTGCAACTGTTCGTGACTACGAAATTATCGTCGCACCAATCGTTACAGAAAAAACACAAAATCTTCAAATTAACAATAACACTGTTACAGTTGAAGTTGCAAAAGACGCTGATAAAGATGAAGTCAAATCTGCATTTGAAGCAATCTTCTCAGTAAAAGTTGACAGAGTCAACATCGTTAACGTCGACAGAAAAGAAAAGAGAGTCGGCCGTTACAACGGATTTGTTAAAGGCTATAAGAAAGCTATTGTCAAAGTTAACAAGAACTACAATCTTGCTGAAATTGCCAAAGCTTCTAACGCTGAATAATCCAAACGCAAATTATAGGAGAAAATTATGGCAATAAAAACATTTAAACCAGTAACTCCAGGCTTACGTCACCGTACAGCTTCTACATACAATGAAGTTACTAAGACCACTCCTGAAAAAGCATTAACCGTCAGCCTTAAGAAAACAGGCGGTAGAAACAATTCAGGTTATATCACCTGCCGTCACGTCGGTGGTGGTCACAAGAGAAAATACAGAGTTGTAGATTTCAAGAGATCTTGCGAATTACCAGCTACTGTTAAGGCTATTGAATACGATCCAAATCGTAATGCTCGTATCGCCCTCATCTGCTATGTCAATGGTGTTAAGAGTTACATCTTAGCTCCAAAAGATATTAAAGTCGGCGATGTTATTACATCCGGCAAAGCCGGAGATATCAAACCAGGAAACTGCATGGAAATTGGTTCCATCCCTGAAGGTATCTTAATTCACAACATTGAACTTCAACCTGGCAAAGGTGGACAAATGTGTCGTGCAGCTGGTACTTCAGCACAAATTCTTGGTAAAGAAGATAGATATGCTTCATTAAGATTAGCTTCTGGTGAAGTTAGAAAAGTTTTACTTACTTGCCGTGCTACAATCGGTACAGTTGGTAATGAAGATTACAACCTCGTTCACTTAGGTAAGGCTGGCCGTACAAGATGGTTAGGCACCCGTCCAACAGTTAGAGGTTCTGCTATGAACCCAAACGATCACCCACACGGTGGTGGTGAAGGTAAAGCACCAGTTGGTCGTAAAGCACCATCTACTCCATGGGGTAAGAGAGCTATGGGCGTTAAGACCAGAAAGCAAAAGAAGAGTTCTACACGTCTCATTATGAGAAGTAGAAATGACAAATAAAGGAGGAAGATATGTCACGCAGCTTGAAAAAAGGACCATATTGCGATCCTAAATTATTAAAGAGAGTTGAAGCTATGAACGCTTCCGGTAAGAAGACTGTTATTAAAACATGGTCACGCCGTTCAACAATCTTCCCACAATTCGTCGAAAACACAATCTCTGTTTATAATGGTAAAGCTCATGTCCCAGTGTATGTCACTGAAGATATGGTTGGCCACAAACTCGGCGAATTTGTTCCAACGAGAACATTCAAGGGTCACACATCCGGTGATGATTCTCAAGGTAAATAAGGAGTAAGGAAACATGGCTAAGAAGAAAAAAGAAGAAGTAATCGAAAATAAGCCATTACGTGATGAAGCAGTTGCTATCGTTAGAAACGCTGGTGTTACTCCACGTAAAGCTCGCTTAGTTATCGATCTTGTCAGAGGCAAAACACTTGTTGAAGCCTATGACATCTTAAACAATTTAAATAAAGCAGCTTCACCAATTGTCTTAAAACTTATTAAGTCTGCTGAAGCAAACGCTGTTAACAATTTCAAAATGGATCCTGAAAGCTTATACATCAAAACCATTTATGCTGGTGATGGTGCAAAACTTAAGAGATATTTACCTCGTGCTAAAGGATCTGCTTCCGGATTAGTTAAGAGATTATGTAACATTACAGTTATTGTCAGTTCGAAAGGAGCCAACTAAGTATGGGTCAAAAAGTTAATCCAGTAGGTTTACGTATTGGTATCAATAGAGATTGGTCCAGCCGTTGGTATGCTAACAAAAAGGACTTCTCACAAAATTTAGTTCAAGATATGAAGATTCGTAACTATCTCGAACCAAAATTAAAAGATGCATTACTCTCCCACATTGATATCGAAAGAATCAAGGGCAAGAGTGGCAAAGCTATTATCACTGTCGCTGTTCACGTTGCTCGTCCAGGTGTCGTCATCGGACAAAGCGGTGACAACGTTAAAGTCTTAAAAGCTGATTTACTCAAGTTAATCGATGCCGAAGACGTTAAGGTCACAATCGTCGAAATCAAAAATCCAGATTTAGATGCTTCCCTCGTCGCTCAATCAATCGCTCGTCAACTTGAAGAACGTGCTAGCTTCCGTACAGTTCAAAAGAAAGCTATTCAACGCGTTATGAAGGCCGGTGCTAAGGGTTGCAAAACTCAAGTTAAGGGCCGTGTCGGTGGCGCTGAAATTGCTCGTGCTGAACAATATAGAGAAGGTGTCTTAAGCCTTCACACATTAACACAAGACATTGATTATGCCTTGGCTGAAGCTCACACAACATATGGCCGTCTCGGTTGCAAAGTTTGGATTTCAAGACCAGACGCAGCTACATTAAAAGAACTCGCAAATCGCGAACAATCAGAACGTCGTTTTGATCGCCGCAGACCACGCGAGGAGAAAAAAGGAGCTAACTAACTTATGTTACAACCTAAAAGAGTTAAGTATAGAAGACCTCATGGATTGTCCTACGAAGGCCTTTCCAAGGCTGGTAACGAAGTAAGCTTTGGCGAATATGGTTTACAAGCTATATCTGGTAATTACATTACTAATAAGCAAATCGAAGCCGCTCGTATTGTCTTAGCTCGTTACACAAAGAGATCCGGACAAATCTGGATCCGTATATATCCACACTTAGGCAAAACAAAGAAACCAGCCGAAGTTCGTATGGGTTCTGGTAAAGGTTCAGTCGACAGTTGGGTCGCAGTAGTCAAACAAAACAGAGTTATGTTTGAAATTGCTGGTGTCCCAGAAGCTGATGCTGTTGAAGCATTACGCTTAGCTGCTTACAAACTTCCAGTTAAGACCCGTATCATTAAGAAGAAAGTTCAAGGTGAGTAGAAATGAAGATTCAAGATATTAGAGCAATGTCCGATCAAGAATTAAACGAAAAGGTTTATGAACTCAAGAGCAATCTTATGGCTCTTCGTTTCCAAAAAAAATCTGGAACTCTTGATAACGGCAAGAAAATTACCGAGATCAGAAAGTCAATCGCTAAAGTTTTAACAGTCCAAAAGGAACGTGCTTTAGCTGAAACTAAGTAGGAGAAATCACTATGGCAGAACAAGTTAAAACCAGAAGACAACTTCAAGGTGTTGTTGTTTCCGATAAAATGGATAAGACAATCACTGTTGAAGTTAGAACTTATAAGACTCATCCGATCTACGGAAAAAGAGTTCAATACCGTAAAAAGTATAAAGCACACGACGAACGTGAAGAAGCTAAAGTCGGTGATACAGTTGTCATTGAAGAAACAAGACACTTATCAGCTACTAAGTATTTCCGCTTAGTCAAGATTGCTAAGAGAGGAGAATAATTATGGTTCAAAACGAAACAAACCTCGTTGTTGCTGACAACTCCGGTGCTCGCTCAGTCCGCGTTTTCCATCTCTTAGGTGGTTCCGTCCGTAGAGCTAGTAGCGTTGGCGACGTAGTTATCTGCGCTGTTAAAGATGCACTTCCAAACGGAAAGATCAAAAAGGGTGACATCGTCAAAGGCGTCATCGTTAGAGTTAAGAAAGCATATCAAAGACCAGATGGTTCCACTGTTAGATTCGATGATAACGCAGTTGTTATCATTAACGAAGATGGCAGCCCAAAAGGTACCCGTGTCTTTGGACCAGTTGCTAGAGAATTAAGAGATAAGGGCGATGGTTTCATGAAAATCATTTCTCTTGCTCCAGAAGTCTTATAATAGGAGGTAAAGGAATATGAACATTAAAAAAGGTGATCAAGTAATCGTTATCTCTGGTGAATATAAAGGCTCAACAGGAACTGTCCAAAAAGCTTTCCCAAAGATTAACAAAGTTATCATTGAAGGCGTTAATGTCCGCAAGAAGCACAGAAAGCCAAGTCAAGGCAATCCAGAAGGCTCAATCGTTGACATGTATGCTCCAATTGATGCAAGTAACGTTGCTATCTTAGACCCAAAAACCAACAAAGCTACAAGAGTTGGTTACCAAGTCGTTGATGGCAAAAAAGTCCGTGTTGCAAAGAAGAGCAACACAGTAATCGACAAGTAATAGGAGGTTATTATGGCTGAAGAAGAAAAAGTCGAAAAAGCTCCAGTTAAGAAGACTGCTGCTAAGAAAACAACCAGTTCCAAGGCTGCTGCCTCCGAAACTAAGGTTGCTAAAAAAACAACTACAAGAAAGACAACAAAGAAAGCTGCTGAAACTGCTGAAGCTCCAGTAGAAAAGAAAACTACTGCTAAAAAAGCAACTAAGAAAGCTGCTCCAAAAGCAAAGGGCGAATGCAAGAAAGCTGCTGTCGTCTCAAGAGTCGAAGTTGACTACAAGGAAAGAGTTGTTGCTGAACTCGTTAAAGAATTCGGTTACAAGTCAATCATGGAAGTCCCACACCTTGAAAAGATTGTTATCAATATGGGTGTTGGAGAAGCTGCAAGCAACTCCAAAGCTATCGAAGAAGCAATGGCTGATTTAACTTTAATCGCTGGTCAACGTCCAGTTGTTACAAAATCAAAGAAGTCAGTTGCTAACTTCAAACTCCGTCAAGGCCAAGCAATCGGTTGCAAGGTTACACTTCGTGGAGTTAGAATGTATGATTTCTTCGACAAATTAATTACTATTGCACTTCCACGTGTCCGTGACTTCAGAGGTGTTTCTAAGAACTCCTTCGATGGTCGTGGTAACTACGCTTTAGGTGTTAAAGAGCAATTAATTTTCCCAGAAATTGACTACGATAAGATCGCTCACTTAAGAGGTATGGACATCATTGTCGTTACATCTGCAAAGAGTGATAAAGAAGCATACGCCTTACTCGAAAAGATGGGTATGCCATTCAAACGCTAAGGAGAACCAAAATGGCTAGAAAAGCATTAAAAATTAAATGTGAAAAAGAACCAAAGTTCAGCACAAGAAGATATAATCGTTGCAGCCGTTGTGGTCGTCCACACGGCGTTAGCAGAAAATTCGGTATCTGCCGTATCTGCCTCCGTGAATTAGCCTATAAGGGCGAAATTCCTGGAATGAAAAAAGCAAGTTGGTAAGGAGGAACATCGACATGTTAACAGATCCAATAGCCGATATGCTCACACGCATTCGTAACGCTAATAGCAACAAGAATGCATCAGTCAGCATGCCTTCTTCCACAATGAAGAAGCAAATTGCCAAAATCCTCAAGGAAGAAGGCTTTATCTCAGACTATGCAGTAGTCACAGAAGATGGAAAAACAACTCTCACTATTACATTAAAGTATGGTGAAAATGGTGAACGCATCATCTCTGGTTTAAAGAGAATCTCAAAACCAGGTCTCCGTGTCTACGCTGAAGTCAACGAATTACCAAGAGTCTTAAATGGTCTCGGTATCGCAATCATCTCTACTTCTGCTGGTGTTATCACTGACAAGAAGGCAAGAGAAAACAACGTTGGCGGCGAAGTTATCGCTTACGTTTGGTAAGGAGTAAATTATGTCAAGAATCGGTAAAAAACCAATCGACATCCCAGCTGGTGTCGAAGTCGTAATTGACGGCAATACCGTCACAGTAAAAGGTCCAAAAGGCACCTTGACCCAGAGTTTCAATGCGCACATGACATATGAGCTTACAGATAAAAAGCTCATCGTCAAGCGTCCCGATGACTCCATCGAAATGAAAATGTTCCACGGAACCACCAGAGCTCTTATCCACAACATGGTTAAGGGTGTTTCTGAAGGTTTCGAAAAAGTTCTCGAAATCCAAGGTATTGGTTACAGAGCACAAATGAGAGGCGATAAACTCGTTCTCAATATTGGTCACTCTCACGAAGATGTCGTCGAACCAGTTGAAGGCATTAAGTTAGAAGCTACAAGTGCTACTGAAATCCACGTAAGTGGTATTGACGCTCAAAAAGTCGGTCAAGTCGCTGCTTACATCAGAGGACTTAGAAAACCAGAACCATATCATGGTAAAGGTATTAGATACAAGGGTGAGCACGTACTCATCAGATTATCCGCCTCTAAGAAGAGCGGTAAATAAGGAAAGGAAGTCATAGTATGATTAAACATATCGACAAGAATATCGCCCGTAATAGACGTCATGCTCGTATTCGCGAACATGTCTTAGGAACAGCTTCCTGCCCAAGAATCTCAGTATTCCGTTCACACAAAGGTATCTATGTTCAATTAGTTGATGATGTCAACCACGTTACAATTGCATCTTCAAGTTCACTCGCATTAGGTTTAACTGATGGCGGTAACGTTGAAGGCGCTAAAAAAGTTGGTGCTGACATTGCTAAAAAGGCCCTTAAATTAGGTATCGAAACAGCTGTTTTCGATCGTAGCGGCTACCTCTATCACGGACGTGTTAAAGCTGTTGCTGAATCCGCTCGTGAAGCAGGTCTTAAATTCTAGGAGAAACGGATATGGAAAACCAAGAAAACAATTTAGTCCAAAGCCCAGCTGCTGATGGACAAAAACCAGTTGCCCGTAAGGGTCAACGCCGCGATGCCCACAATGGTGAAAAACGCCAAGGTGGCCGTCGTGAAAACGCTCGTCGCGATTCCCGTCCAGAAAAGCTCTATGAAGAAAGAGTAGTCCGCATCAAGAGAATTTCTAAGACTGTTAAGGGTGGTCGTAGAATGAGATTCTCCGCTCTCGTCGTTATCGGCGATGGCAAAGGTAAGTACGGCTATGGCGCTGGTAAGTCAACAGAAGTCCCAGAAGCAATCAAGAAAGCTCTTGAAGCTGCTAAGGTCAACATGTATAGACTTCCAATCGTCAAAGGTGGTACAATACCTCATGTAGTCGAAGGACAATATGGTGCTTGTAAAGTATTCTTAAAGCCAGCCCCAGAAGGTACTGGAGTTGTTGCTGGTGGTACTGTTAGAGCAGTCCTCGAACTTGCAGGTGTTAAAAACATTTACTCCAAAGTATATGGTTCTAGAACTCCAGTTAATGCAATTAGAGCTACCATTAATGCTCTTGAACAACTCAAGACATATTCAATGGTTAACAAGACCAGATACGGAGTTAAGGAGGTCAAATAATGGATTTACATACACTCAAAGTTGCTGAAGGTTCTATCCACAGCGGTAAAAAAGTCGGCCGTGGCTTAGGCTCAGGCATGGGCAAGACCTCTTGTAGAGGCCAAAAAGGTGCTGGCGCAAGATCCGGTGGCGCAATTGCTCCTGGATTTGAAGGTGGCGGCGTCCCATTATACAGACGTTTACCAAAAAGAGGTTTCAAAAACGTTAACCGTAAAGAATATGCAGTTGTTAATGTTGGCGCTCTTGAAATTTTCGAAGACGGAACAACAGTTGATGAATCAGTCTTATTAGCCAGTGGCTTAATCAAAGACACATTATCAGGTGTTAAAATCCTCAGCGTTGGTAATCTCACCAAAAAATTGACCGTCATTGCCACTAAATTTTCGGCTGAAGCTAAAAATAAGATAGTTAAAGCAGGCGGAGAAGCTAAGGAGAACTAGTATGAAAAAGATAGCGGCCATTCTTCACAACAAGGATGTAATGAATCGTATTCTCTTTACGTTCGCTATTTTTCTCATTTTCCGCATGGGATCGGCAATTACGATTCCAGGTGTAACAGTTTCTGATTCTGCATTCTCATCATCTGATACACTATCGTTAATGAACATGTTAGGTGGTGGCGCCTTACAAAGCTTCTCGCTTTTCGCTTTAGGCGTCTCCCCTTATATTACTGCACAAATCATAGTTCAGTTGTTACAAATGGACGTTCTTCCAGTTTTAGCAGATCTTGCTAAGCAAGGTGAAACTGGTAGAAAGAAAATTGATATGACAACTCGTTATCTAACATTAGTTCTTGCTGCTGTTCAAGCATATGGTATTATTGTTACAATGCAAAATACTCAAGGATTAGTAGTTAATGATACTTCTGTCTATGGTTATATTAAAATTGTTGTCTTTATGACAGCTGGTTCCATGTTACTTATGTGGCTTGGTGACCAAATTACTTCCAAAGGTATCGGTAACGGTATTTCAATGTTAATCTTTGCTGGTATTGTTTCGTCATTGCCGAATCAAATCTATTTGGCTTTCCAACAATACTTAGGTGAAAAGATTTTGAGCCAAGATGCATCTTTAATTCTTGAAGGTACAGTTCAACTTGCTCTTTATATCTTAGCCTTTGCTGCAATTATTATCTTCGTTACCTTTATTGAAAAATCGGAAAGAAGATTACCTGTTTCTCACTCCGCTTCAAGCCAATCCTTGAGCGATCAACAAAACAAGTCAAGCTTCTTACCAATCAAGATTAACTCTTCTGGTGTTATTCCAGTAATCTTTGCTTCATCGTTAATGATGGCTCCAAGCATTATTATTGGTTTGTTCTCTAGTGGAACTACTCCAGAATGGTGTCAAACAATTATTAAAGTCTTCAACTATCAAACAATGGTTGCAATGCCAACTGCTGATGGTGGTACATGGTATATGCCATGGGGCTTAATAATTTACTTAGTTTTAATTATTGCCTTCACATTCTTCTATTCTAACTTACAAATCAATCCTGAAAAGTTAGCTGAAGATTTCCAAACAAATGGTACTTACATTACTGGTTTAAGACCTGGTACTGAAACTGAAAAGTATATCAAGAAGATCTTAAATAGAGTAACATTCTTAGGTGCCATGGCTCTTACATTTATCGCTTGTTTGCCAGTAGCTTTATCCTTATCTGGATTAGTTCCACAATCATTGGCCTTAGGTGGTACAGGTCTTATCATCGTCGTCGGTGTTGCCCTTGAAACTTATAACCAAATCGATGGCTTACTTGCTGGTAAAGATTATAGTCGTGTTGTCTAATAAGGAGGAAAGCAAATGTTAAACATTATATTAATGGGTCCACCAGGTGCTGGTAAAGGCACTCAAAGTGAACTTATAGTTAAAAAATACGGTATTCCACATATTTCTACAGGAGATATGTTCCGTGAAGCAGCTGCTAGCGGTACAGAAGTCGGTAAGAAAGCTGCTGAATATATGAACGCTGGAAAATTAGTTCCAGATGAAGTAACAATCGCCATTGTCAAAGAAAGACTCAGTAAGCCTGACTGTGCCAATGGTTACCTTCTTGATGGCTTCCCAAGAACATTAGTTCAAGCTGATGCCCTCAAGACATTAACAAACGAAATTTCTCGTCCGTTAACTAATGTCATCAACCTCATCGCTGATGAAGATGAATTGATAAATCGAATTGCTTCGCGTCGAGTTTGCCCAAACACAAGTTGTGGTGCAAGTTATAATCTTGTTTCGAAAGCTCCGAAAGTTGACGGAAAATGCGATCTTTGTGGTCATGATCTCATATTAAGAGATGACGACACCCCAGAAAGTTTCAAGGTAAGACTTGAAGCTTACAAAGGTAAGACTTATCCATTAATTGAGTATTATCGCCAAGAAGGACTTCTTAAAGAGGTTGATGGTTTAAAATCTATCGATGAAGTCTTTGCTTCAATTGTTGAAGTATTAGAGGCTTAATATGATTGTAATTAAATCAGATAGAGAAATTGAACTTATGAGACAGGCCGGGCACAAGCTCGGTCGTGTCTTTGATCGTTTAGCACCTCTTGTCGTACCAGGTGTTTCAACTCACGAACTCGATGTGATGGTTGAAAAATTCCTGAAAGAAGAAAATTGTATCCCATCGTTCAAGGGATACGAAGGCTTTCCAGCCGCTATTTGTGCGTCAGTGAACGATATGCTAATCCATGGTATTCCTTCTAAAAAGATTATTCTTAAAGAAGGCGATATATTAACCGTCGATATGGGTAATATATGGCAAGGATATCAAGGTGATGCAGCCCGTACATATGCTGTTGGAACAGTTAGTCCTGAAACTCAAAGACTAATTGAAACTACTGAAGCTTGCTTCTATGCAGCTTTAGAGGTTGCGAAGCCTGGGAACCGGCTCTCTGATATCTCTCACGCAGTCGAAGAGGTTGCCCGCAATGCTGGTTATACTTTGACAGAAGATTATGGTGGTCATGGTATCGGTCGTGAAATGCACGAAGATCCAATGATTCTCAATGTCGGACGTCCAGGTCATGGTCCAGTATTAAGAAAGGGTATGTGCCTAGCTATTGAACCAATGCTTAATGTTGGTTCACCAGAACTCCGTATTTTGGAAGATGGCTGGGGAGTTAAGAGCTTAGATGGTAAATTGACATGCCATTATGAGAATACAATCGTCATTACGGAAGATGGAGCAGAGGTGCTCACAGTCGACGAAAATGTCAGAAAACACATAGGGAGATAAAGATGTCCAAAGATGATTTCATTAAATTGGAAGCAGTAGTTGAAGAAGTACTTCCAAGTACAACATTCAACGTTAGATTGGAAAGTGGGATTGTGATTCGGGCCACCGTTTCCGGTAAAATGCGCTTAAACAAGATTCGTATCTTACCGGGTGATAAAGTCACCGTCGAAATATCCCCTTATGATGTAACACGGGGCCGTATCGTTTATCGAAACAAGAACTGATTAGGAGGAAATATTTACTTATGAAAGTCAGACCATCAGTCAAACCAATTTGCGATAAGTGCAAGGTCATTAGACGCAAAGGCCGTGTTATGGTTATTTGCTCAAATCCAAAGCACAAGCAAAGACAAGGTTAATCTAAGAAAGGATAATTAATTAATTATGGCAAGAATAGTCGGGGTAGAAATCCCTAACGATAAGCAAGTCGCTTATTCTCTTACATACATCTATGGTATTGGTCTTCCAACAGCTAAGGCAGTTTGTGCCGTCGCTAAGGTTGACGAAACCAAGAGAGTTAAAGATTTAAGTGAAGCTGAATTAAACGCTATCAGAAGCGAAATCAGCAAATACAAAACAGAAGGTGATCTCCGTAGAGAAGTTAACCTCAACATCAAGAGACTTCAAGAAATTGGTAGTTTCCGTGGTATGAGACACAAGAGAAACCTTCCATGCCGTGGTCAACGTACAAAGACCAATGCTAGAACCTGTAAAGGTCCTAAAAAGACAGTTGCTAACAAGAAGAAAGCAACAATGTAAGGAGGTTAATCTATGGCTAACGATAAGAAAACAATCCGTAAGAAGAAGGCTAAGCTTAACTTTACAAAAGGTGTTGCCCATATCCATTCTTCTTTCAACAACACAATTATTTCAATCACAGATACAAATGGTAATGTAATTGCCTGGGCTTCTGCTGGTACAATTGGTTACACAGGCTCAAGAAAATCTACACCATTTGCAGCTCAAATGGCAGCTGAAAAGGTTGCTAAAGACTGCGTCGATCGTGGTCTTAAGACTGTTGATGTCAACGTTAAGGGTCCAGGTCCAGGCCGTGAATCAGCATTACGTGCTCTCTCTGCCGCTGGTCTCCAAATCCAAACAATTACTGATGTTACACCCGTTCCACACAACGGATGCCGTCCACCAAAACGCCCAAGAGGTTAAGGAGGTAACCCGATGAAGCAATTTGATAAGCCTGTATTCAAGACCGCTACTTATGATTTAGATTCTTTCCATGGCAAATTCGTCATGGAACCCCTCGAAAGAGGCTTTGGCATTACTTTAGGTAATGCTCTTAGACGTGTTCTTCTTTCGTCTTTACCTGGTGCAAGTGTCTATGCTATTCAGGTCGATGGTGCTCGTCATGAATTCTCCGCTCTCGATGGCGTCGAAGAAGACGTCACGACAATCATCCTTAACATTAAAGATTTAGTCTTAAAGATTACATCTGAGGATGATGACACTCCAAAGCTTTTAACTATCGATGTTAAGGGACCAAAAACAGTTACAGCAGCTGATATTCAACTCCCAAGTGATGTCGAAGTTATTAATAAGGATCTCGTTATTGCTAATGTTGCCGAAGGCGGTAACCTTAAGATGGTCCTTCATGCCCGTAAAGGCAGAGGATTTGTCACAAGCGAAGGAAACAAGCGCATTACCGAATTCCCACTCGGAACAATCCCAACCGATAGTTCCTATTCTCCAATCGTTAAGGTTAACTATGAAGTTGAACCTACACGTGTTGGTCACGATTCAAATTATGATCGTTTAGTGCTCGAAGTTTGGACAAATGGTTCAATGCTTCCACAAGATGCAGTCGGTTTAGCCGCTAAAATCTTAACAGCACACTTTGAACTCTTCCTCGAACTCAGTAAAATTGCCGAGAAGGAAGAGATCATCTCAACATCTCAAGAACAACCAAAGAACAAGTATGCTGAAATGACAATTGAAGAACTTGATCTTTCCGTTAGAAGCTACAACTGCCTTAAGAGAGCTGCTATTTCAACAGTTATGGAACTCACAAATAAGACAGAAGAAGAGATGATGAAAGTTAGAAATCTCGGCCGCAAATCACTCAAGGAAGTCAAAGGCAAACTTGAAGCTCTTGGCTTACACTTCCGTGAAAACTAAAAGGAGTTAGTTCAAAATGAAAACACAAGGACGTAAAAACGTACATGGTAAAGGTGGCGTTAGAAGTAAGGCTGCCTATACCGCAAGTAAAGATAAAGCAATGCTTCGCAACGTCGTTTCACAATTAATCGTTAGTGAAAAGGTCGTTGTTACAGCTACTGTTGCTAAACAATTAACAGCTTTAGCTGATCGTATGGTTACATATGCTAAGAAAGGCGATGTCGCTGCTCGTAGACAAGCTGCAAAGTTTGTCCGTGATATTTGGGCTGATGAAGCTCAAACAACAACAGCTTTACAAAAGCTTTTCAACGTTATTGGCCCACGTTATAAAGACAGAAACGGTGGTTACACAAGAGTTTTAAAACTTGGTAATCGTCGTGGTGATAATGCACCTATTGCTTTAGTTGCATTTGTTCAAGACTAATTTAGAGTTTTGATTAATTTACCGATATTGCAAAGAAATTTGCTTTATCGGTTTTTTTGATCATAAAAATTTGATATTCTTATATAGAGGTTAAAATTATGATAGTTTATCAATATATAATAAGTTATTTGCTTCTATTTGCAATCGGAGGAGTATGTGGATGGGTATTAGAGTTCTTCTTTAGAAGAATTGTTCATAAACAATGGGTTAACCCAGGTTTCTTAAACGGGCCTCTTTTACCACTTTATGGCTTTGGCGTTATGATTTTATATGCTATAGCTGATATCAATATAGAATCGTATTGGAAAATACTTTTATATTTAGTTTTATTAACATTATTAGAGTATATAGCTGGTATTATTTTTATAAAAGGTATGGGATTAAAGCTTTGGGATTACTCGAAAAGATGGGGGAATATACAAGGAATAATTTGTCCACTGTTCTCTGTTGCCTGGTGTGCTGTTGGAGCATTGTTCTTATTCTTCTTATATGAGCCGTTAAAGCAAGTATTTAGTTGGTCTATGGCAAACATTAATTTTTCGTTCTTCTTAGGCCTATTATATGGTATTTTAGTTATTGATATGTGTATTAGCTTTAATGTCTCACTTCACCTCCGTGAGTTTGCTAAGAAGGCAAAAGAAGTTATTTCATACGAACAAATCAAAAATTATATTATGGTCAAAAATAAAGAATCTAAAGCTAAACTTAGATTTGTCTTACCATTTAAAACTAAAGACTTTACTAAGACTCTTGAAAACTACATGAGTGAATTAAAAGAAAGAGCTTCAAAACTTAAAGAAGAGAAGAAAAAGAAGTAAATAGTTAATAATAAAATAAAGCGTAACATTAATTAGGATATTCTAAGAGATGTTATGCTTTTTTGATTCAATAAATATATTGTTAGCATAAATAGAAATTGATAATATTTTCCCCTTCACTATATATAACCGTAAGATTTCATATGTTTTTGCTCACTTTTTTGATAAATTTTAATTTCTTTACAAGTTGTTTACAATTCAGTTATCAATTTATCCTCTATATTAATTAACAAAGTTGATTGCATATAAAAAAGCGTAACATATTTTAGATAATACTAATTAAAGTTACGCTTTTATGTTTTGTTATTTAAGTAATAGTGTTTTAATTTCGAATGGCTTAAATTCTAAATAGCTATCATTAACTTTGGAAACAACATCTTCTAATAAGTTTGTTTCAAATAATTCAGAATGTTTGATTGCAATTGATAAGGTTGATTTAACTTTTTTATCAGTTCTATTGTAGAGTCTCACAATAGTTCCTTTACCATCTTCGCTTGTTTTAACAGCTGATACTTGAATTTCTGGTGATGTTTCAACTAAATTTAATGAATTAATTTCTTTCTCAGTATATAGTGGAACAATATTAATTCTTTCAGCTTCTTGATCGACTTTAAGTAAGTCATCATCATCTTTAATGAAATATGAATATTTAATTGTATGTTTTCCAATATCACCATTTACGCATGGGTAATTTGTTGATCTTAATAAATTGATATCTAGTGTAGATTCTTTAACGTAGTATCCGTGTTTTGCTGGTGAAATTATAGAAATACTATTTTCTTTATCAGCGATTGTCATCCACTTTTGAGCACAGATTTCAAATTGAGCACTGTGGATTGATGTGTCATTTAATCTACTTCTAGCAAAGTGTCCAAATTGAATATCAGCTATGGCATTATCGGCTTTAATAGTGAAATCTGAAACTGATCTAAGCATTCTATTCATACTTTGCCAATCGCAATCTAATGTTACATCAATTCTATTTGTTAGTTTATTAATTAATATTTCTTGCTCTATAGTTGTTTTATCGTAGATGTAAGATTGTTTAATTACATATAGATCATTGTATTCATTGACGATTTGTTTGGTTGTAACTAAAGGAATTATATCTTGTTTACGATAGTGATCTAAGATATTCCAAGCATCACCAAAGTCTTTGAATATACATAATGCATTTGCTTTATTAATTACAAGCTCTCTATTTGTATTTTTATCAACTATTGATGTGAAATAACCTTTCTTATCTAATTTTATAGACAAGTCTTTTGTCTCTAATTTGTTATTTTTAATTTGAGTATATTTATCATTTACTCTCTTTGATAAAACACTGGTAGAGAAAGGAGCAATTGATAAAAGAGTATATTTGTCATTTTCAACTTCACATGTTTCTAAAATATCTTTTGTTGGGTTGAATAAATGATTATTTTTATCTTTGTAAGCTTTAAATGAATTATCAACATTATTAACAATTTCATCTAATTGTTTGTCAATTTCTTTATATCTTTGAACTGACTCTTTATATACTCTTTGAATTGCTGAACCTGGTAAGATATCGTGGAATTGATAAAGAAGAATTTCTTTCCATATATCTTCAAGTATTCTTGTATCTTTATTGTTAAGAACTAAATATGTTTCAACTGTTTTTAATTTTGACTCTAAATAGTTGTTCCAATATTTATTATCACTTTGTGAAGTATATGTTCCTTGGTGATTTTCAAGATAAAGTTCGCCACTATAAACATTTAAGGTATCTTTCTTTTCTTCGAGCTTTTGGAAGAAATCAGTAACTTTACCAGATTTAGCTTTTGGTAATGAATATAAGCTTTCCTCTCTATGTAATCTTTCGACGTGTTCATCGCCTGGACCACCGCCACCATCACCAATACCATATATTGCTAATGAGTGCTTAAAGTCTTTTTCAGTAACGTTGTCTTCGATCTTTCTTAATGTTGCTGGAGAGATAGGTGAGTTATATGTTCCTTCTTCAGGTAAGTGAACTAATACTTGATTATCGCCAATACCATTCCAAATAAAATCGTGATAAGGGAATTTATTGATTAAACACCAAGAGATTTTTATTGTTGTGAAATATTCTTGGCAAGATAGCTTCATTATTTGTGGAATAGCAGCTGAATATCCAAATACATCAGGTAGCCAGAGATTATTAACTCTATGTCCGAACTCTTTTAAATAATAGTTTTGACCATAAAGCATTTGTCTAACTAAAGATTCTTCACCAGTAAGGTTTGTATCTGCTTCGACCCACATACCACCAACTAGTTCTATTCTTCCTTGTTTTTCGTATTCTTTTAACTTATTAAAGAAATCAATGTTGTTTTCTTTGACCCATTCAATAAGTTGAGGTTGAGAAAGAACAAATTTGAAATCATCATATTTTTCGATTAAGTAGAAAACGTTAGCGAGTGTTCTCATTGCTTTTCGCTTAGATTCTCTAATAGGCCAAAGCCAAGCTAAGTCAATGTGGGCGTGACCAACTGCAGTGACTTCATGATCAACAGTACTTTTGATGCCTAATACTTTTTCTAAAAGACTTAATGAATCGTTAATCCAGTTTTCGTTTTGATATAAAACTTTATTTTTAACTTCAGATAATGTTTCGAAAATATATTTAAATTTTTCATCATCTCTATCAAGTGTCTTTAAAAGGGATAGTACAACTTCATAATCATAATAAAGTTTTTCAATATCATCATTTTTGGTTACTAAATTTGCATAGAGTAATGCTCCATTGTCTTTAACGTTGCCAAAAAGGTCGTTACAACCACAATCTAAATATAAATTTAATTCGTTATTTTCAATAAGTGATGTAACTTCGTAATAACATTTTCCTGGTTTACCCAAAGCTGTGTCAAATGCACTGCTACCATTAGTGAATCCTTTTAATGGATAACCATCATTAGAGTAGAGTAATGCTTCACCAGAAACGTCTAAAGCAAGATAAATCTTTTTGCTATCGTTATTAGCGTATTTTCCTGATAAATGGAACCAGGCACAATCGAATAATTCCCCCCAAGATTCTCCGACTTTAAGAGGTTTATATTCTAATTTGTCTTTGTCTGAAAATTTTACAGGCTCTTTACTATGAGCATATTCAACATTGAGATCTAAAACCTTTGTATAAACTAGAGATTTTAACTCATTATCTAATACTCTTTCCATTTCGCTTATATTGTTGTCGAAATATTGTAGATTGAAAACGTTATTGTTCATAGCTTTTCCTCACATTTTCTAAAATATCGGTTTTCTTGAAACCATAATTTAATATATTTCATTTTCTTGTTTTTTTCAAGAAGATTGATTTTTAAAATAACAAATATATGCCATTTATAACATTTATTTTAGAAAATAAGGGGTTTCATGACTATAAATTGTCTTTACAACATAATTTTTAATAGATATAATTTAATTGAGGAAACAATAGAAAAAGGATTTTTTGCCAATGAAAAAAAACATTTTTAATAAAATTATTAGAGGTGATGGACAAGAAAAAGAGCTTCCTTTAACTAGAAGGAAACAAATTTTATCTATTGTTAAGGACAACTATGGCTATTTATTTGTTTATCAAATAATATCTTTCTTATTTGTTTTGCCAGCAATTATATTCTTTATGGTTATGCTTTCACAAAGAAATGGTGAGCTAATAAATGCTGCTGAGGAAAATAAACTCACCATAATGTTATCTTATAACTTTACAACGTTTTTAATAATGATTCCGCTTTTGGGTTTTGCTGGAATAGGATTTACATCAATGCTTGCATTTATACGTAATCAAGCGGTTGATAAAGTAGGAAGAGGATATAAAGATTTCTTTAAAGGAATGAAAGAAAATATAGTTGTAGGATTCATAGGATTTGCAATTATAGGGTTAATGCAGTTTATCATGATTATGACGATAACATATTATGGTAATTCTAAGCTTTCATTTTTCTTAGTTAGTTTATTAATCTTTATGTCAGCTATCGCTTTTATAATTTCTTTTGTTTATGTCTTCTATTTAATAACAATGCATATGAACTATAGCTTAACTTTTAAGGATTTAATAAAAAATAGTGCTATTTTTACATTTAAAAGATTCTTTAGCACTTTAGGAATAATTATATTAGCACTTATCCCTTGGATTTTAATTTTTTTCTCTCACGGTCCATACACAATTTGGCTCATAGTTATGCTTTTATTTTTTGGACTATGCTATAGTGCTTTAATAATTAATGCTTTTTCTTTATATTTGTTCGATAAAAATATTAATATCAATCAATTTCCAGATAGTTATAAAAGAGGTTTAAGAAAGGAGTTAAAAAATGACAACAATAAATGATATTGCTAAAAAAGCTGGTGTTGCCAAATCGACAGTATCTAACGTTTTCTCAAAGAAAAAATACGTTAGTCCTGAAATTTGCGAAAGAGTAATGAAAATTTGTAAAGAATTAGATTTCCAACCTAATTTTTATGCTGCTTCTCTTTCAAACAAACAAAAAACAAACCTTATAGGATTGTTTTTAGAAACGAGTGAATCAGGAGATTATAGACCATTCTATAATGAATTAATAAAATCGGTCTTAGTTAATGCATCTTCTTTGTCTTACAATGTCGTAGTTTATTATGGATTAGATTCTGATAGTACAAGAAATAAACTGGTAATGGGAAGATCTCCTATTGATGGAGCTATTATTCTATCACCATCATTAAATGATGAAAGAATTGAAGCTATTAAAGAAAAATTAATTCCATGTGTAATTATTGGTAGACCTGATATTAACTTGCCATTTTCAACAATTGACGTCGATAATGTTCATTTAGTCGAAGAAGTCGTTAGTGAAATGAAAGAAAGCGGTAGAAATAATATTTATTTAATAAACTCTAACGATCAACTAACAATTTCAAAAGATAGATCTATTGGCTTTGCTAAAGCGTACAACTTATATGAAAATGAAATTGAAAATCACATTTTCTATTCAAAATTTTCAACTAAAGAGGATGGCTATTACTACGCTATGCACGCTATAAAAGAAGGGGCGGATGCAATTATTACAGCTTCTGAAATAATTGCTCGTGGAGCTTATGAAGCTATAAAAGATATGAATAAAGAGATAGGAACTGATGTTGCTGTCTTCTCTTTAGGTTATTCTTTTGGTGAAAAAAACAATTTTTCTCCAAGTTTAACATATGCTATTCAAGACTATAATTTATTCGGAGAAAAGGCGACAAAAATGCTAATTGATGCTATTGAAAACAACAATGAGAAAACCAATTTGCTATTGACGAGTCGCATCCATTATCACAATTCTTTTAAAAAAATTAATTAATAATTGACATTTTGAACGGTTGTCTTCTATAATTGAAATATGGAAGCTCTTACAAATTTTAATGCTTCCTTTATTTTTACAGGGTGCAAAAACCGTTTTTCTAGGAGGTAAATATGAATACGAAATTATTATCTAAATGTTTACTGAGTGCTTGTTTGACATTTGCTTTAACTTCAACTGCTACATCTTGCGGCGGAAACAACGGTGGAAACAATGGCTCCAACAGGACTCCAATTACTGATTCAAGCGGTAACGTTTTAAAAGATGAAGAAATCTCTATTTGGTGGCCAAGTGGTAAAGCACTTCAAAAAATAATGAATAATGCAATTAGTGAATACACAACTTTACACCCAAATATTAAAGTTAAGGTTGTTAAGAAAGCTGGCTTAGATGTCTATGACGCTTATAAGCTTGCTTTAAACGATAACAAGGCTAGACCTGATATTGCTATTTTGGACCATGTCTATGTTCAAGCATTAGCTCATGACAATCAATTAGCAGACTTATCTGAACTTGGTTCTGATGTAGATACAAAAGATATTTTCCCATCATCTGTCTATTCAGCTAACGTTTATAACAATAAAAACTATGGCTTACCTTTATCAGCTAACACAGTTATATTGATGTATAACAAAGATATTTTAAAGGAAGCTGGATACGTTGATGCTAATGGTGAAGCCAAAGCTCCAAAGACATATACAGAATTATTAGAAGCTTGTGAAATGGTAAAGAGTAATACTGATTACACACCTTTTGCTCAACCAATTAACAACTCGTTTGCAGCAATGGAATTTGCAAGTTATGTTGGTCGTGTCGGTGGAAATATTGTATCGAGCGATTCTAAACAAGTTTTATTAGATAGTAAAGAAGTTAGAGAAGCTGTTGATGATTGGGTTAGCTTATCTAAATATGCATCTCAAAACGAATATGAAGAAGGTAAGTTCTACACAGGCAAAATTGCCTTCATTGAAATGGGATCATGGAATATTTCAAAAGTTTCAGGTTCAACTTCAATATTTAATTGTGGATTTACTGAAATGGTTTCTATGAAAGAAAACGTTGAAAACTATTCTGGCTTAGGGCTTTATTCTTTCGTCGTTGCTAAAAAGTCTTCTCACACTCAAGCAGCATATGAGTTTGCTAAATACTTATCAACAAATAAAGAATTCCAAATGGCTTTTGCTCAAGAAAAGAACTTATTACCAGTTACTAACGAATCATTAAATGATCCTTACTATACCAATGATGAAATCTTAAATGTGTTCTCATCACAATTAAAGAAGGTTACTCCTCGTCCAGCTACACCAGCTTGGCCAACCTTAGAACAACAAATCGTTAATATGTTATTTAACTGCGTATCAAATCCAACAACTGATGGAATTGATTCAGCTATATCTTCAGCTCAAAAGAAATCACAAGAAGCTACTGATCGTAAATTTAATTAGGAGTTTATTTTATGGAGAATAAGCCTATTGTCGATTCTTTAAAAACAAAGAAGAAAAGGAATTTCTTTAAGAAAGATGAAAAGATAGCTTATGCATTACTCGCATTTCCTATATTCTGGTGGTGCATTTTCTTCTTATATGCTTTTGTAAAAGCAATTTTCTTCTCTTTTACAGATTTAGGTATCGACATTTCAATGATACATAAAATATCATTAGATAACTACGCTAGACTATTTACTGATGAAGTATTTGGAATAGCTTTAAGAAACACATTAATTTGGACCTTAGCAACAACGTTCTTTAACAATTTATTTGGACTATTAATTGCTTATTTAATTACTAAGATGAAAAGAGGTCAAAAATTATTCTTAACGTTATTATTCTGGCCAACTTTGGTCTCTGCAGTTATTAGTTCTGATATTACAAAAGTAATTTTCTCACCATCTGATACTGGTATTATGAATACCATCATTCAGTTCTTTGGTGGAAAACCATTAGCTTGGTATAACGATCCAAAACTATCGTTAATTACTTTAATGATTATTCCAACTTTATTGGGATTCTCAACACAAATGATGATTTATTATGTCGCTATCAAAGGCATAAATAAAGATTATCTAGAAGCTGCTAAGGTTGATGGAGCCAGCAACTTCCAAATATTTAAATCTATTTACTTACCATTAATTACTAAAGCGTTAAACTATAACATTGTTTTATCGATAATTGGTGGAATTAGAGTAATTGGTCCAATGCAATTGGTCAGTAATGGTGGACCGAATTATTCATCAACTTCAGTTATTCTTTACATGTATAACAACATGACTACTGAAATGGGTTATGCGTGTACGATTGGTGTTATAACAACTATAGTTATATTGATATTAACTTTTATACAAACAAAGTTTACAGATAAAGAGGTAATGTAATTATGAAAAAAGAAAAAAGAGTACTTACATTACATGAAAAAGAGTTAAAAAGGGAAAAGAGAATTGGAATAATTGTTACTACTATAATTATTATTTTCTTATCAATTCTCTCGTTAGCTCAAATCTTCCCATTCTATTTACAAATAGTAACTTCGTTACAACCAACAGATTTTACACCGATAGATGGAAAAATTTATTTGTGGCCAGTTAAAATTTGTTTTGAAAACTATAAGACAGCCTTTATTGAAGGTGATTTGTTAGTTGGTTTAAAAAATACATTAATTGTTGCACTTGGATTTATTTTCTTATCAGGATTAATCATTCTTATTGTTGGTTATGTCTTAGCTAAAAAAGAATTTAGAGGTAAAAAGATTATCTCATTTATCCTAGTCTTAACCATGATGGTTCCAGGAGAAATGTTAATGGTTACTAACTTCCAATTAGTTTCTAAATTAAACTGGACTTCTTCTTACGCATCGTTAATTTTGCCAGGTATTGTTAACGTTACGGGTATATTTCTAGTCAAATCCTTTATGGATAACGTGCCTAACTCAGTATTGGAAGCTGCTAAATTAGATGGTGCAAACGAATTAACCATAATTCTAAAATTTGTATTGCCAATGGTTTTACCAGTTATGGCTACTTATTTTATTCTTACCTTTGTAGCTCAATGGAACGACTACTTATGGCCAATGCTTGTTACTGGAGACGATGCTTTATTTACTATTCAATTAAAGCTTATGTATTTCCAAAGTAATGGTGGCTTTGAAGAAACTGTTCTTCGTTCTGCTGCATTGATTACTACTTTAGTTCCTGTCGTTATTGTCTATTGTTGCTGCCAAAAACAATTCGTTGGTGGCTTAAATTTCTCAGGTGTTAAGTAATATGGAGGACAAAATGAAACACTTAAAATTCAAGAATTTACTCTTACTCGTAGCTATTACTACTGGACTTGCAAGCTGTGGCGGAAACAATTCCAATACCTCAAGTTCAACAAGTAACAGTGGAGGAGGTGAAACTCCTATCTCATCAAGTTCGACAAGCAGTTCTGGTTCGACTTTAGATTCATCAACTTCTTCAACAAATACAGGAGATACAGAACAAATGATTAAAGAAGGCGTTTATTATAGATCACCAAAAATTGCTAGTAAGGTTTATGTCGTTGATGCTCGTAAGCTTACAAAAGCTGAAAGAATAATGTTAGTTTCTTTACAAGGAATTTTGGCTCAAGAAGAATCGACAATTTACTTTAAAAATGTCGGTGAAGATAAAGAGTTCTTTGAACAAATTCAAAACAGTTCCACATTTGAAGTAGTTTATGAAGATGATGCTTGGAAACTTGTTGATTTATTTAAAAACAAGATTAACTCTAAGAGATTTGTTTCGTTTACTTCTATTGATACATCAGGTTTTGCCTATGATTTATCTATTAACCACGCTGCCACAATTTCAGGTGTTGAAAAGTGGTTGATGGTTGAATCGACAATCGTTCCAACAGCATTGGAACACGGATTGATTTTCGGTAAAGATGCCACTTCTTATACTACTCGTAGCGTCTTTGAAGAATATAAAGATTATTTAAATCCACAATTTATTATTCACCAAAATCCAAGCAAAGTAGAATTAAGAGACTACGGTATTGCTGGTGCAGCTTTGTGTGTATACACAGACTATGAAAAGAACGATACTTCGATTTTCTCAGATATCGCTGACTGGGCAAATGAAAATGCTCCAATCATTGGTTGGACAGAAAACGAAATTAACTTCGTTTCAATGAACTCATTAAAATCATTAGTCACATTAGCTGCTGACTGGTCAAGTAACTTGAGTTTTGAATCTGCTTATCGTCCAGCAGATAAAATTACTAAAAAGAATTATGAAAATACAGAAGTAAAAGCTGAAAAAGGTAAACATTACGTTGCAATAGTCATGTCTGATGGCGATAACGTTCAATGGATGCAAAGAGGCTTTGCTAGTGATTCAAGATGGTATGGTTCTTCTAAGAGAGGACAATTCCCAATGACTTGGACAGTCTCTCCAGGCTTAGTCGATTTATCACCAGCTCTTCTTGAATCTGTCTATGAACGTGGTACAGCTAAAGATGATTTTATCGCTGGCCCAAGTGGATTAGGTTATGTAAACATTGCTGAATATAATGAATCTTCATTAGAAGATTATGCAGCTAAAACGGCTGGATATTTAGAAAGAAGTGATATTACAAGTATTAACTTCTTAGATAACTTCATTGATTCAGATAAACTTTCCTACTTTAGTCAATATAGTCAAGTACATGGCGGTATTTGGTCAGTAGGTAATATGTACTTAGAAGGTGAAGGTGGTGTTTATTGGTCTAACGACAAGCCATTCATTTCAGTCCGTGATACTTTATGGAGAATTCCAGGATCTTCAAGCAACGATTATTATGGTTACACAGAACGTGTTGCTCAAAGAATTAATGAATATTCAACTGATCCAACAAAGATTGAAGGCTATAGCGTAGTTTTATGTCACGCTTGGTCAATTGGAACAATGGAATATATTTCTAGATTTGTTCAACAATTAGATGATCACGTTGAACTTGTTACTGTAGATCAAATGGTCGATATGGTAGCTAAGAATGTCGCTCACGAAGATGTCGATACTTTAGACGATATCAAACCAAGTGATATTAAAGAGTTATGTACTATTGATTCAACTCCTATCTATTACAAACAAATTAAAGATTATCCAACAACAGACTTAAGAGAATTCCACTTTAAGAACAAAGATGATTTAGGCGGTTGGAGCTTAAATTGTGGCGGACTTGAATATGATAAGTGTGCCTGGAACAACTGGTCTTCTGAAGGTACAGGTTCCATCTTATTAGACGGTTCTGATTTGGATGATAGAGAAGATGCTATTCCAAATTCCTATATCTATAACAAATTCGATTTAACATCAGCTGATAAATACTTCAAGATTAAAGTTAAAGGCGGTTCTAACGCTGATACAAACTTCAGAGTTACAGTCTTAGTTGAAGATGAAAGTGAAAAGAGCGGTGCTAAAACATATCACTTAACTGATGGTTATCCAGAAGGTGCACAAATTAATGAACATGGTTACTATTTACGTAAAGATGGTAGCAATGTTACTGAGTACACATTCTCATTAGAAGCTTTTGCTGGAAAGCACGTTGCAATCTTAGTTGAACAAGATGATAACGGCGATGGTTCTGGCGAACAAATTTATATCGACTCAATTATAATTGGAAATAATTAAAAATAAATGAAAGGAGCTAATTATGAAAAATAGCAAAAAAATCATTCCATTAGTAATTATGGCTAGTACTTTGTTATTTGGTTGTCAAAATAACAAAGAGCCATCTTCAAGTAGTAGTTCGTCGTCTTCTAGTACTCCAATTTATTCTAGTACTACACCTATCAGTAGTGTTAGTACACCTAGTAGTACTCCTACACCATCAAGTCCTTCTTCAACAATTGAGGCTACTAAATTAGCAGCTCCAGTTATTTCCAGAAACGATTTAATAGTCTCATGGGATAAAGTTCCAAATGCTGAAAAATATGAAGTTTATATCAATGGTGAACTTGATTCCACACAAATAATGAACAAATATGAAATACCTCTTACCGCAAGTGATATTCGTATTGTTGTCTATGCAATTTCAAGCAATGAATTATTCTTAAAATCTGATGCATCAAATGAACTTGCTTATAAGGCTCCAACATCACTTTCATCCCCGGTTATTTCTATGACTGGAAACGTCATTTCTTGGGCTGAAGTTGAAAATGCTAAAGAATATTCCGTTTATATTAACGGAGAATACATCACTCGTACAACTGAAACATCATATACAATTAACAGCGCTGATTTAGGTGCTTATTCTATTTACGTTACAGCAAACTATGGTTCTTTAACAAGTGAACATTCTAACGTTCTTACATATAAGAACTTACCAGAAAAGATTTCTACAAGAACAACATATGATCGTGCTGCAATGTATGAAGATTTTGCTACAACTGGTGAAATTGATACTGGTGTCGGTGAAGGCTTCGATATGAAGAGCGGTTCTAAAGCAACATTTGCTCACGCTATCGATGAAACAACAAAGTTCTTAACAGTTTCAATTCGTGTTTTCCATCGTGATGGTGAAACATACCCAAGCTTCTCAGTTAAGGTTGACGGTGAAATTGTTAGAGCTGAAGGTGCAGACAAAGATACAGTTACAGTTGAAACAGATGCTAGCCAAACATTTGTCTATGACTTATCATCTAAAGTTGGTGAAACAGTATTTATTGAATTTGCCGAAGCTGCAGCTACACACTGCGTTTTAACACAAGTTAAATTTATTGAAAGCATTGGAGCTAAACACTCTGATAACACTTCATGGGATCGTACAGGTTTATATGATGAATGGTACATGGAAGGTGAAATCAAGACTGGTGTCGGCGAAGGATTAGACTTAGCAGGCTCTGGTAAAGCTTCTATTAAAGTAACACCAAAAGAAGAAACAAAACTCTTAAACGTTACTTTCAGACAATTTGAAAATCAAGATTCAGTTAAAGCTAGAGTTCAAGTTACAGTAAACGATAAAGTTATCCGTGCTACTGGAACAGATACAGATTACGCTGAAGGTGAAATTAACGATACAAGATATGTCTTCTGTTATGACTTATCTGAATATGTCGGCAAAGAAGTTAAGATTACTATCGCATCTGTTGCTGAGACACAACACTGTGTTATCACAGCTGTCCAAATGAAGAATGTCGACTCTTCTTCTCACCCAGTTGTCGTTCCAGATGCTCCAGAAACTACTGATTGGAATAAAGCTTCTATTATCAGCGACTGGACAATAAGTGGTGGTTATAACTCTGGTGTCGGTGAAGGATTCGATATGCAATCTGGTTGTACTATCTCTAAAGAACTTGCAGTTACAAGTGCTCAAAAATATTTAAACATCTCAGCACGTATGTTCGTTTCACAAGATACAGATCAACCTGAACTTGTCGTTAAAGTTAACGATACAATCGTCAAAGGTGTCGGTATTGGTAACGACTATACAAGCGTTATCTTAAGCGATAAGGGATATGTCTATACATATGACTTATCTGCATATGTCGGCCAAACAGTAACTGTTTCAATTAATCAAAGAAAGTCTGGTGTCAATCACTGTGTCGTTCAAAAGATTTCATTAAGCAGCACTGATGATCACACAATCTTTGCTCAACTAGAAGGCGTTAAACAATTCTGGACTAAGGCTGATATTATTTCTGACTGGAATAGAACAGCTGGCAACTTCAACGAAGGTGTTGGAGAAGGCTATGATATGCAAGCAGGCTGTACACTTGAAAAAGAAATTACAGTTACAGAAGATTGCAAGTATTTAAACATCCAAGTTCGTATGTTTAACGGTCAAGACACAAATAATCCACATCTCGCATTAAAAGTTGGTGACAGTTATGTCAAAGTTGTTGGTACAAACGACAATTATGCTAACATCCAAATTAGAGACGATGGTAGAGTTTATACATATGACTTATCAGCTTATGTTGGTCAAACTATTACAGTTACTTTAGTTCAAGAACAAGCTGAAGTAAACCACTGCGTCTTACAATTTATTTCATTACAAGGACAAGATATTCACAATAACTAATTACTAATCTTATTAGTTCTAAATAAAGGAGAATTTATGGCAACACTAAAATTTAACAATATATGCAAGGTTTATGGAAAAGATACTGTTGCAGTAAAAGATTTTAATTTAGAAGTAAAAGATCATGAGTTTATAGTTTTTGTTGGTCCATCTGGTTGTGGTAAATCGACGACATTAAGAATGTTAGCTGGCCTTGAAGAGATTTCTTCAGGCGAGCTATACATTGATGATGTTTTAATCAACGACGTGCAACCTAAAAAGCGTGATATAGCTATGGTTTTCCAAAGCTACGCTTTATATCCACATATGACTGTATATGAAAATATGGCTTTTGCTTTAAAAATTAGAAAAATACCTAAGGCAGAAATTGATGAAAGAGTAAAAGAAGTTGCCTCTATTCTTGGCTTAACTGAGTACTTAAATAGAAAGCCAAAAGCTTTATCAGGTGGTCAATGCCAAAGAGTCGCTTTAGGCCGTGCTATTGTTAGGAGACCAAAAGTATTCTTAATGGATGAGCCTTTATCAAATTTGGATGCTAAACTTCGTGTCACAATGCGTGAAGAGATTATTAGAATTCACGAAAAAGTCGGAGCTACAACTATCTACGTTACTCACGACCAAACTGAAGCTATGACAATGGCTTCAAGAATTGTCATTATGAAAACTGGTATCGTTCAACAAATAGGTACTCCAAAAGAAGTTTATTCCTATCCAGCTAATACTTTTGTCGCTCAATTTATCGGCTCACCATCAATGAATCTATTTAATGGCTCATACGATAATGGAAAGTTCACTTTTGATGGAACTAATCCGATAACAATTGATATTCCAAAAGAACATCAAGAAAAACTTAAAGATTATAGTGGAAAACAATTAATAGTTGGTATTCGTCCAGAAGATATATCTTTGGATCCAGCAATGCTTAAAAAATATAGTCACGATACTATTAGTATTGATTCTCAAGTTGTTGAATTATTAGGACATGACTTAGTTATTTATAGCGATGTTGATGGTCAAAAGATTATTGTTAAAACTTTAGCAGATTATGATATTAAAGCGCACCAAGATGTTAAAGTTGCAATCTGTATGAATAAAATTCATTACTTTGATCCAGATACAACTAATCGAATTGAATTATAAATTACATATAACTCCCTCCTTTGGTTAACTTAAAAATAATAAATCGATTAGTTTTATAGATAAGCACCTAGTTTATACATATGTGTAGGCTAGGTGTTTTTGTAATGTGTTGCAAAATAAAAAAACATACTATATTGCAAATAATATTTATGAATGATATTATTGGTTAGAGGTAAAAAATGAAATCATTTGAATCTGGAGGAACAATTTGTCTTAAAGGACAAAATAACTTTATTTATAAAATATGTAAAATTACATATAGACTTTTTGAAGATGAATCTTTTGAATATGTTTTTGAACCTAATTATTTTCTAATTGATCTATTAGATTCTAAGTATTTTCAAGGAATTCCAGGACTTAATTTAGATTTAAAGAAACAAGAATATATCAGAAAAATATTATTCCAACATTTATTAGTGAAAGAGTACCTCAAAAGAATAGAGAAGATTTTTATGAGTTATTAGAAAAATTAAATATGAAATCTATGGATCCAATAGAATATTTAATTAGAACAGATGAACAGTATTTTGGTGATAATTTATTCGTTATTCCATATGAATCTAAAAAGAAGGTATTTATAAACAATATAAATGGTAATGAAACAAATATTTTTATAATGAAACAAATATTGGAAGCTATTTGTAATGGTGATGATATAGTTATAAATAATGAATTAGTTTGTGACGATAATAGAAAAATTATTCACGTTATTTTAATGATTATTTATACTAGATCCTATGAATTAAAAAAAGAAAATCAAAAAAGAGGAATAGAAAAAGCTAAAAAAGTTGGTGTATATAGAGGTAGAAAACCTAAAGAAGTTGATAGAGAAAAATTAATGGAACTTCTAAGAGAAGTTGAAAGTAAGAAAATGACAGCTAAAGAAGCTGCTGCAATTTTAAATATAAGCATAGACAAATATTATAGATTAAAAAGACAAATAAATAAGTTTGGTAATACGTCAGCTTATTAAACTAATATTAATAAAGTCTGTTAATGTTATATATTAATCAAAAATAAAAATCCTTTTAAAGTTTTAACTCTTTAAAAGGATTAATTTTTTCAGGTATAAATTAGATAATCTTAAAATCATCCATTGTAATTTGGGTTTCAATTTCGTTTAAGATATCCATTTCAGTACCAGTGAAATCAACTTTAGGGGCATGGACAAATCGAGCTTCATAAGTATCTTCGTATTTTACACTAGATGAAGTTTTAAACTATACCCTGTAAAATGGACAAAACAAATTGTG
>ERZ780185.106-NODE-106-length-58003-cov-6.225530_pt1 | contig 58003 bp, 52 predicted proteins | sample MGYA00511365_ERZ780185 | MGnify/ENA primary metagenome ERZ780185 (study PRJEB29588, sample SAMEA2151606) | human gut metagenome | biome: human gut; feature: human-associated habitat; material: faeces | place: Denmark | collected 2008/2010 ...
CATGGTGCAAGAGTGCTGGCTGTAGAGGAACTTCTGGACTTCGCTACTCCTGAAGAACGGTTCAATCGGATTGAGGACTATATTGACCGGTTACTGACACTCAATCCGAAGATTACCCAAGGTGAAATATACAGTAAAATCAGGAAGCAGCGTGCCTATATTAAGAAAGGCATCATCTATTTTGATGGCCAAAGCCGACCGTTGAAACCTTTTATGGCAGAGGCTATTGACCGTAACAACCGTATAGCTATGGTAGAAATGTTCAGTCCGGCTACTGAGGCTGAACGGGATTTGCTTTGTAAAATTTTCAAGGTTTCACGGACAGATTTAGTGGATATATCTCCGGAAAGGACACACTATTACACTGATGCTGTAAACCGTCTGCGTGAGATATTCAATGATGAAACTGTTTCCTCTGTCAAAAGCCAACTTCATGAAGAGGGCATCACCATCCGTCAGGAAGAAGATGTTACTTATGCCATCAATTTCAAGAAGCATATCATCATAAATCTTTCAGAAGAGGACTTTAATCTTGACCGGCTAAAGAAACAGTCTGTGAAGCAAATTGAACGGCAAAAATACCAGCAACAAACAAAGTCGACTTCACATTTCTCTGGCAAGACCAAGCTGCGTGATGTAGGTGGTGGAAGCCATGGCGAGAAACGTGAGTGGGAAGTCGGACAGAAAGGTAGCTATGATGATATTGATGACGGACGTTCAATAAAAAGATGACAGACGCGATAAACTGGTCACAGTTTCCTAATTCAATGATTTTTTCAAAACTGAAAGTCGCTTTATAATATGCCCTACAGCTATAACAGTCGTTATGATGCCTATTTTATAATGCCATAACCCAAGTGGTGAGTTTGCTCCGCTTACTCCAAGTAATACGATACCTGTAACGGACAGCAATAAAAATATGATAGACAGAACTGCTGTAACCTTGCTTTTCCTGCCTATTCCGTTTTTTATGATTCCCTTATACCACCCCCAGTGTGTTGTCACATGGAATATGATGGCAACAAGGAACAATACACTGCTCACGACATGAACCACTACCCAGTTATGCCATACTTCGTGGCTGTTCCCATGTCCGGCTATGTGCAGACCAATTCCTGAAATGGCAGACACGATGAATACAACGATTAAAATCCAGTCGATTACAAAAACTTTTTTCATACATTTCCAAATTTAATGGTGCAAAGGTCACTACTTTATCGGAAACGGACGATAACAATTGTAAAGAAATGGAGCTTAGCGACGGTTTCTGATGCGGGAGAGCGAAACAGGAGTAATGCCAAGATAGGAAGCTATGTAATGTTGCGGCACACGTTGGATGATATTTGGATATTCCTTCAACAGTTCTTCGTACCTTTGCTGTGGTGTATTCTTGATACGGGACAGGAACAGGTGCTGGTAGAAGCTGAACCTCTCTATAATTTTCTCTTCATATAGCTTTCTTAATGAAGAATTGCCTTCTATCTTATTGTAGAAGTCTTCTTTCTTTATAAACAGGACTTCTGACGGCTCGATACTTTCCAGTGAGAACAGGCTCGGTGTACCTTTGTACAGACTGTCAAATGAAGCCACGAAATCTCCCTCGAAGAAAAACTGGAAGGTTATATCCTTTCCCTCATTGTAGAAAAACAATCTCAGACAACCTTTGCGGATAAGGTATATCCTATCCGCAATCTTACCTTCCTCCAGCAATATGGTCTTAGGTGGAATGGGCAAGGTTTCTGCTGTATTATGATTAAAAATATGATTGATTAAATTGTCTTTTGTCATAATGCAAAGTTATGAATAATTTGGCATTCGCTAAAGGTTAGAACAATATCATTATTCCCTAATCCGCAAGAAACCGTGCTGAAAGACGCGGATATTATGGCATAATTACCGATGAAAGTCAGGAACGAGCATGACCTGATTATGAACTTTCATCTTTTATTAAATGAAATTGGTTCTTAGCCTTGGTTCGTATGTTGGCTTTTCTATTCCTGCTTTCTTGCCGCTTTCAATGCATTTCAGTAGCCATGCCATGTTTTGCCCCAAGACTCTCATGGTTTGTAGCCCTTCTTTGTCTTGGTTAACATCATCAGGTGTGAAGCCATGTACAGAATTCCAATATTGAGATGATACAATAGGCATGTTGCAAATCGTGAAATATTGATTAAGTTGCTCAAAGGTTGCAGAGGCTCCTCCCCGTCGGCAAGAAACTACAGATGCTCCCAGTTTGCCAGCCATACGTTTTTCTGTGGCAAAAAATAATCTGTTCAAAAACGAAATCAGTTGACCTGTCGGTGCGCTATAATAGACGGGGGAACCTATGACGATTCCGTTAAATTCATCCAATCTCATCTGGATATCTCGTACGATATCTTTTTGGAAACAAAAACCTGTCGTCATGCAATTCATACAAGCAATACAACCAGAAACAGGCGCTTTACCCAAATGAAGCATTTCAGTCTCTATTCCATTTTGTTGTAATGTTGTTTCCACTTCGTGTAATGCCGTATAAGTGCAGCCCTTTTTATGAGGGCTGCCATTTATAAGTAATACTTTCATTTGTTGTCAAAATTTATAAGCCAGTTCTGCCGCCTGTTTACAGCCATCAGTATTCTTTATCTCTCCCTCATTCAGTACACCTGGTATGAGCACTTCTCCTGCCAGTTCCCATTTCAGCAAAGCTGCAGTTCTTTCCATAGAAATACGAACACCATCCATGACGGTCGGATCGTCTTCTTCACAGCATGTTATCAGTCCCCATTTCTTTCCGGCAACTTCCTTTCCGCCTACCACAAGTGAAAACATACAATCAATAACTCCCTTTATCTGTGCCGGTATTGAATACCAATAAACGGGCATGGTAAATACAATGGCATCGGAGTCAACTATTGAAGATGCGATAATGTCAAATTCTTCATTGAAAGAACAGGCTTTCCCAGTCTTGTAACATGTCATACAGGCATGGCAGCCTCCAATCTTCATAAATGCTGCATCAAAACGTTTTATTTCATGCCCACAATGTTCTGCTTCCTTTATAAAAGTTTCTGTCATGGCGAAACTGTTGCCATGTTTGCGTGGACTACCTGTGATAACTGTTATTCTCATGATATTTCCACCTTTTATTTTTGAATAGTATCTGAGTTCTGATTATATGCTTTTGCTACGCATTTCCATTCGTTGTTTATCTTTAACAGGAGCAAATAATCTGTAAAATCAATTCTGTCGCCCCATTTTTCTTCTAATACACGCACAACTGCTACAGTTTCTTCCACAGAAACGATGTCTATACGTGCCTTAAAGTTATTACCAGCACTTACCGTATCAACATTATGGTAGAATTGCTCGATGGAACCGTGTTCTAATTTGCCATCCAAATAGCCGAATAAGACTGCTTCATCGACAAATAGATCTTTTGCATAACTACTGTTTCCTTCTGCTACACTTTTAACAAATTTCATGGCAGCGTTTTCCACTGCTTTGTATTCTTCAATATTAGCTCTCATAATTTTATATTTTATGTGTTATTAATTCTATTGCAAAGTTAGGCGGTAGCCTCTGTTTATACAAGTACCGTAAAATTATTCATATACCGAAAATTTATTCGGTATACTTATTCTTCTGTATATTATTAGTAATTTTACCACAAAAACAGAATAATATGTACGAACGAAAAATACCTATAGACTTGGATTGCCCGTTACGATTGACCATGAGTCTTATAGACTCTAAATGGAAATCGTGTATATTGGATGAGTTGCGTTATCGCTCGATGCGGCCCAGTGAGCTTCATAAGGCATTACCAGAAGCTACTCCAAGAGTGTTAGACATACAATTGAAAGAATTGGTAGAAGATGGTCTGGTAAAGAAAACCATATTCCCCGAGCTTCCACCTCGCTCGGAATATTCAATAACGTCTCTTGGACTTACTCTTATCCCAATTATTGATGCTATGCTCGAATGGGGAAAAAAGAATAAGGATTTATTTGAGAGAAAATATGGTAAGTAAGTTCTATCTCTTTGCCCCCGTTGTAAAGGAAATCATAAAGACATACATTGAAAACGGACAGAACCTTATTATGGAAGGCTGCTATATACCGTTCGGCAGAGAAAAGGATTTTGCGGATGATTATCAGTGTGATATAAAATACATTTGTTTGATATTCAGTGAAGAATATATAAGGCAGCATTTTGCAGACATTGTAAAAAAATGAAAGCTTAATAGAGACAAGACACAAATAGTATTTACAACCGATTATTACTCAATATTTTATGTGTAATAAGTCAGAAATATGGTCGTTGTCTTTAATTGTACATTCTAAAGGGGTGAAGATTTAACGCTTTTATTGATTATTAACTCAAAAAGAACATCAACTTGGGTCGTTTCTTCTCTTTTCCTTGCTATTCGTTTCCGATATTCCACTTTTATTTTGGTCTATCTCATATGTACTGCAAAGGTATTGATTTTTGTTTGATATTGATCCTTGCTTGCTCCTTGTCGTAGATTAATTTTCACACAGGAATTTTTATTTTTTTTCTATAGGGGCTTGAAACAATCCATTTATTGAATTATCTGAATCAGTCATGAAGAAGTTTCGTAATGAAAATACTACCTTTGTACTGAAAACCATATACATAATCAAACTTTTAATTGTTGAATAAAAATGATGGTGGAAAATAAGAAAAGAAAATTCTGGTATATAAGTATTGTTGTGATAATATCCTTTACGTTGATACTATATATGATTGAATTCTTGACGGTCAAACCGGTATTTAACATTACAAGTTTCAGCTTGAACTATGTGATTTCTCTCCCATTCCTGTTGTTGAGCCTAATCATAAATTCTTGTGTCGGGATTATAGCCAACAGAACTATATCCCGAAAACAACCAGTCTTCGTGAGGATAATCGTAAATGGTGTGCTTGCGGTACTGGTAGCCGGAATACTCGTTATAATTGGAAATCTTCCTTTCATATCCGACATGGCGGAATTTGTCAAGACGGTTGCATTCTGGAAATCGGTGGTGGCGATGACATTGCTCAATATAATCTTATTAGCTGCGGTCGACTACATGATACAGGCGGTTGCCAACCGGAATCTGCAGAAGGAAAATACCATTCTGCAATACAGGCAGCTAAAGAGTCAGATTAATCCTCATTTTCTTTTCAACAGTCTGAATGTACTGGTCAGCACAATAAACAAGGACCGGGACGCAGCAGTGGAATATACAAAAAAACTCTCAGCCGTATATCGGTATGTATTGACTCAGGATTTACAGGATACCGTCACGCTTAAGGAAGAGATGGATTTCATTGACAACTATACAGGTATCCTTCGGGCGCGTTTTGATAAAGGTCTGGAATTCAGATTTGACATAAATCCGGATGACATGCTCAAATCCATACCTCCCATGTCATTGCAGCTGCTGATAGAAAATGCCGTAAAGCATAATGCTGTCCTGCCGGATGATCCTCTGGTGATAAATATCTCGACAGCACATTCCTTTCTTATTGTTTCCAATAACTTGAAGCCACGTGTGAGTTGCAATAACGGGATTGGCATTGGTCTGAAAAACCTGTCAAAGAAATACGAAATAATAGCCGGAACAGATATTTCAGTTTTGAAGGACAGTAATACTTTTACCGTAAAATTACCATTATTATGAAAGTACTTGTTATAGAAGATGAAATTCCTGCGCAGGAAGAACTGGTCAGGATTCTCCGGAAGCATTTCCCGAATATTGAAATAGTGGATATAATAGGCTCTGTCAGAGATTCAGTGGAATGGCTTAGAAACAACACTGCTGACTTGATTTTTATGGACATACAACTCTTGGACGGCTGCTGTTTTGACATTTTTGATGTAGTGGAAGTCAGGACACCTATAATTTTTACAACAGCTTATGACCAGTACGCCTTGAAAGCATTCAAGGTTAACAGTGTTGACTATCTTTTGAAACCGGTTGATGAAGATGAACTTGTAGCGGCGGTAAGAAAAATGGACTATAAATATGATAATATCAGGAATCTGATAGAGTCTTATATGCCAACCGTCAGGTACAAGACAAGGATATCCGTAAAGACGGGAGACATTTACCGCTTTCTATTGATTGATGAAGTGGCATATTTCATATCTGAGGATGGTTTTACATACGCAGTGACTAATAATGAAAAAAAACATATCGTTGACTACACTATCAGTTCACTGGAGACACAATTGGATCCCAAACGTTTTTTCAAACTGTCAAGAGGATGCATAGTGTCTATAGATTCCATAGAAAAAATTACCGCTTATTTCAACAGCAGACTTAAAGTCACCCTTAAAGGCCGCAAAAATATCAGTATAATTCTAAGCCGGGTACGTGTTCCGGATTTTCTGAATTGGATTGATGACAAGTAAATATTCATATAGAATATTCTTAAGTTCACTTACCTAATTCTTCAGTTGACAGGAAACATCTTCCCCGAATAATGTAAATGTGGTATGTTTGCGGCAAATTTCAAGCATATCATTATTATGAATACATCCAAATCAATACGTTGGACAATACAGATTTTATTGCTTATACTTGTTCCTATTAATATTTTCGCACACGAAAATGAAAGATTTTTTCAATTCGGATTCATCCCTCCTATATCAAGTAATGGAATGAATTCCGCAAAAACCATAAATGCAATTTCTTTTAATCTTATAGGAGGGTATAGTGCAGGAAACAAGATATTTGAGTTGGGCGGTGCATGGAATGCATCTCGGGATTATACTAAAGGGATACAGATAGCGGGACTGCTGAATTATTCCGGTAATAGTGATAACTCTGTACAGATAAGCGGATTGGGCAATATTGCCACGTCAGGAAAATCTCCACTGCAGATAGGCGGATTGTTTAATGTTGCCGACAGGGTCAACGGGGTTCAGCTTTCAGGATTGGTCAATGTGGCAAAGAAGGTAAAAGGAGTTCAGATAGGATTGATTAATTATATGGAAGATGGTGGAAACGGCGTTTCTATTGGCCTGATAAATGTAGCAAAGCGTGGAGGAAAATACGAATTTGAAGTTTCATTTTCTGAAGCGGTGAATACTATGTTTTCATTCCGAATTGGAACTGACAGATTCTATACCATGTTTTCCGGTGGCATAAATTATTTTTTCAGTCCGCTTGAATATGCGATAGGCTTAGGATTCGGTACAAGTATAGACTGGAGAAAAAACTGGAGCAATCAGTTTGAAATACAAGCCTTTGCCATAAGTCATGAAAAAGAAATCACAAATAATTCCACAAACAATATAATTCAAATGAGATTTCCTTTCTGTAAGGAGCTTGGCAAACATTTCAAACTATTTGCCGGACCGACATTGAATATAGGATTACAAGAGGCCGAAATAGCAGAAAGCGCAAGACTTTCTCAATGGGCGATGTGGAGTTCCAAATGGAACAGTCTGGATGTTTCCGGCTGGATTGGACTTTCTGCCGGATTAAGGTTTTAATAATGGCAATATATTTTCAGTAGAGTTGCGTGCCTTTAGGATTAATAAATATCTTCGTCAAGCAAATTTAATTTTATAAACTTTATAAACATGAAAAATAACAGAAAAAAGCAAATCGTAGTTTTGTGTATAGCTTTAGTTTGCATCTTCATCTTGGTGTTCTCATTGTTCCATAAATCAGCTACAAAAGGCAGCGCGAATCCTCCATTAACAGATGTTTTGACTGATAGCATTTCTCAAATTGTCTCGGCTTGTCCTGGTGAAATTGGTGTGGCAGTTATTATTAATAACACAGATACGGTTAAGGTAAATAATAAAAGTGTTTATCCTATGATGAGTGTGTTTAAGGTTCATCAGGCATTAGCTCTTTGCAATGACTTTGACAATAGAGAAGTTTCACTTGATACCTTGGTAAATATAAATAGGGATAAACTTGACCCAAAGACTTGGAGTCCTATGATGAAAGATTATTCAGGGCCAGTCATATCATTAACAGTGAGGGATTTGCTGCGTTATACTCTTACTCAGAGTGACAACAATGCAAGCAATCTTATGTTTAAGGATATGGTTAATGTCGCTCAAACAGATAGTTTTATAGCCACACTAATTCCTCGTTCAAGTTTTCAGATAGCATATACAGAAGAGGAAATGTCAGCTGACCATAACAAGGCTTATTCAAACTATACATCTCCTCTTGGTGCTGCAATGTTGATGAATCGTTTGTTTACTGAAGGTATTATCAGTGATAAGAAACAAAGTTTCATTAAGAATACGTTAAAAGAATGTGAAACAGGTATGGACAGGATAGTAGCTCCGCTTCTTGATAAAGAAGGGGTTGTTATAGCACATAAGACAGGCTCAGGTTATGTCGATGAAAATGGTGTTCTTGCAGCTCACAATGATGTTGCCTATATATGCCTGCCTAATAACGTCTGCTATACATTAGCGGTATTTGTTAAGGATTTCAAGGGAAATGAATCACAAGCGTCACAATTTGTTGCGCATATATCAGCGGTAGTATATTCTTTATTAATGCAAACTTCGGTAAAATCTTAAACTGCGCTTGCTTTGATAATCAATGATAAACAATCTACAATTTAACAAAACGGCACAATAAAATATATTGGTTCAGTTCTGTATTTCCTGTTTAAGTTTGGCATATACAGACTGAACCAATATCTATTTATTCAAAGAAAACAGCTGGGTAACGTACAATTCCCTTAATGCTTTTCAAAGCATCAGGTATCAGTTCGATAACTTGGCAATATTCAGAAGGTACATCAAACGGAAACGTGATACCATAGTCTGTTGCTTTGCGGTAACCGAAACGTGGATAATAGTCTTTATGCCCAAGCAGGACAGCTGTTCCATAACCAAGAGCGGCAGCCCTTTTATGAGCTTCTTTAAGTAACATACCTCCTATGCCTCTGTTCTGGTATTCAGGAAGAACAGCAAGCGGAGCTACAGCCAAAGATGTATGGACTTCACTTTCTGAAACGATTTCCACTTTCGTTAACAAAATATATCCTACTAACTCTCCTTTTTCCGTTTTTGCGACCAGCGACAGTTCCGGAATATATGTATCGGACTTATGCAGTTTGTCCACTAAATGATGCTCCTGATGGTCGCTTTCCTGCATATCTGCAAAAGCTGCTTCTGTCAGTTTGCAGATTACGGGCAATTCTGAATTTTCTTCTTGACTTATTGTTAATTTTAATACTGGTGTCATACAATTATATCATTATTAATTGGCGTTTCACCTCATTTCGGTAAACGTTTTTTATTTCATTTGTATATCTAGCAGCATTTTGAAGACCGATTTCATCCATATAACATACAGCCTTTGTGATAATGAATTCCTCATTAACAGATTCTTTATCATTGCCATAATCTTCAAGCAGTCCTCTGACAACGCATTCCATTGCATATTTTCTGATTTCTTCATCATGTTCAAAACGGATTGCATTAAAAAGTCTGCATTCTTCATTATAGAGATCATTGCATGGCACCAAGTCTCAGGATTCAAGGATAAAATACTTGTGTGTATTGATAAGCTCCGGTTTACTTTCCATTCCCAAAGGAATATCTTCAGAATTAATTATTAAAGTTCGGCTGTTGATATAGGTAAGACAGGAATCACATGCATAATATAATCTGTCTCTAAGCGGTTCTACCAATATTTTTTCTTCCATACTAATCCTTAAAATTTAATGTATATAAATCAAATGTACAAAATTTCCTGATTTTCTGTCTATAATATTTTTATAAATATCAATTCAATACGAGATTTCTAAGGCAATAGACTTTTTACTGTAACATTTTCAGCTAAAAGAATCATAATAACTTGATAATTGACATCCTACATATTCCGGTTTATACAACCTAAATCACAAATGTGTTGTGCATTTCTTATCTGAATACCTTGGTTAATACTTTTGTCACAAAATCAATCAATACTTGAAATGATACAGACTCCGGTTATAGTGACATTTGCCAATCAGAAAGGAGGTGTAGGAAAGACTACCCTTTGCGTCACCTTTGCCAACTATCTGGTGACAAAGGGTGTAAGGGTTGTAGTGATTGACTGCGACTTCCAGCACTCCATCATGAAATGCCGAAAGGCTGACATCAGAAAATACGGCGAACAGGAAATGCCATACGAGGTATGGGCATACGAAGCAAACGACAAGGCAATGATGACTTCCCTTATGGAGAAACTGCACAATGATCCTGAAATTGACGTTGTGCTAATGGACTCTCCCGGCAGTCTGAAAGCGGAAGGGCTGATACCCATGTTCGTCAACTCAGATATCATTATTGTTCCATTTCATTATGACCTGGTAACTGTTCCCTCCACAGCCAGTTTCCTCATGTTTGTTGACCGGCTGAAAAAGGCTATCGGTGAAAGAATGAAGGCCAGACTCTTCATCATTCCCAATCTGAATGACGGAAGAATCGGCAAGCGTTCCGAACTGCTTATCTGGGACAATGCAAGGGATACCTTCTCCAACTACGGATATGTCACTGCGAAGATTCCCAAACGTGCGGACATGGAACGGTTCAGCACCATGGCGGCACTGGATATGCAGGCCGCTATCGTTACACCGGTCTTTGACAAGGTCTATCAGAGTATCTTCGATACACTTGAACCAATAAGGGAAAAAGAACTTAAAGGCATACAGCTGACGGAAAATCTGAATCCCAAGCCTAAGAAGAAAAAGAAGGCACAGCCGACTGATGAAGCTTCACAGGACAGTAACGAAAATCAGAATAAAGAACCAGAATAATCAGTAAACTTGAATAACCATAGCACTATGAGTAAGGATATACCGGAAATAGATGACCTGACAAGAGGCATCAATGATTCAGAACTTATATTGACGCAAGATTCCGTAGAAACTCAGGTTGAGCATAAGGAAAAGAATAATCAAGCACAGGAAAAGAATACTGCTGTTTCCCTTTCGGATACAGGATGCTGGGATGAGTTCATGGAATTCCTGCAATCGGACGGTTCGGGAACAGACAAAACAGAAAGGCTTGTCTGCAAACTTGACCGTGACCTTGCGGATTCACTGGACGACTGCGATATACATGGCAGATGCCGTTCTGACCTGGTGAATGCCATCGTAAGGGCATTCTTCAAGTCATACCTGCCACGTCTGGCAGAATATAGAAGGGAAAAGAAATCGTTGTTTAACAGTTATAATCTGTAGGATATGAAAAAGACAGACTGGACCGACAGGATGCTGGCCGCTCTTGTCGAGCTGTATCCGGTAGAGACCACGGCCTATACCGCTGCCGTTCTCAATCTGAGCGAATCGACCGTCAAGCTGAAAGCCCGTGAGCTTGGACTTGTAAAAATGGCCAAATCCAGATGGATGGAGCGTGCCGACTATATCAGGAATCATTTCCAAGAGTGTTCCTTCTCTGAGATAGGGAAAGCTCTCGGCATTACCAGAATGAGTGTCGGACGCATAGCCGCTGCACTCGGACTGAAACGCAGCAGTGAAGAGAAACACCTGATTTCCTCACGTATCCGTACCCAGATGGTAAAGAGGGAAAGACGGCGTATCGTCTTCGGTCTGGAACCCATAACCGGTATCCGTGTCATTTCAAACAGGGCAAAGGTAAGGGTGCGCTCAAACATGAAGTCAAACGGATACATCATCTGTGAGGAACACAACGTGATTTATTATACCGGCACAACGGAACGCAGGGAACGTCTGGAAAGCCGGGGTATCAGACTGGGACTGCATATCCTTCCGTTTCCGGAGGACAGTTCCGCTCTTTCATCCAACATCATATTACAACAGCCATGCAGTACGGACAGATAGTATTCCTTCTCTTCGTGGCAATGGTATTCTACTATGCGGCAATGATTTTCATGGACTTCCAGAGGGCAAAGGCCGCACAGAATGCCGAGCAGGACAGCCATAAAGAAGAGGACATAGACATATCGGAAGAGGCACGAAACTTCAGGCCGATAAGGATAAACCGGGATGAGCCTGAATCAAAAGAAGAAAGCTCAGAACAGAATAATACTGAGAATCCCGGAGCTGAGAATGAAAATAGTGATTCTGACGGTACAGAAAAATCTGCATCCCAATCAGAATCTTCCAGACACGTTTACCGGGAGGCCATCATGACTGACGGCATTCTGGTAGAGAATATCATTCAGGAAATAAACAGGCTGGCAGAGACCGGTACCAGTGACCTCGGTGCCGTTATCTTCAGCTGTGAGAATGCCTGACATATATACCGTTCCTTTAGTGACATCTGTTTCTTTGGCGATGAAATCCTTTAACATTATTCAGAAATGCAGTTAATAAAGAAAAATGCCCGGAATCTTACGGAGCGTTTCATCGGTTCAAGTTTTGCACAGAAGAGTGTGATGGCGGCCATTGCACTCGTTATTTCCACATCCAACGTAATGGCAGGAAGCAAGGGTGCAGCAGGTTTTACCAAGGCCACCCAGGAAGTCAGTTCCTACCAGACTCCGGTATCGAACCTGATGAAGGCCATTGCTGCCGTTATCGTCCTGGTTGGTGCCTTCAACGTCTATTTCAAGATGCAGAACGGAGACCAGGACGTGAAAAAGACCATCATGCTTACCATCGGAGGCTGTATTGCATTCATCGCACTCTCGGAAGCTCTCCCGCTGTTCTTCCAGTAATCCTTTCCCGGCATGACAATGAATCAGGAAGGATACCCTGTGTTCAAGGGATTGCAGAAACCGCTGGAGTTTATGGGCATACGTGGTCGTTTCCTCACTCTGGCAGCGGCAGCCATAGGCGTATCATTCGTAGGCTTCATCGGTTTCTCAATCGCTTTGGGAAAGGTTGCAGGATTCATAGCCATGATGGTCATGGCACTGGTGGGACTGATAACCATCTACATCAAGCAGCGTGGAGGACTCCACAACAAGAAAAGGGCAAGAGGTATCTATATCTACAGAAACCTGAGAAAAGAACAGTAAATCACTTTATACAGTATGGCACACAAAAGGAAAAGAATTTTTGACGGACTCTATGCACAGTTGGAGGAGACGGACGGCAATGTAGTGCTGTTCTCGGCCAGAGGCGAGCCGTCCGTTATCTTTGAAATAACCAATCCGGTCCAGCAGCTCTGTACGGATGCGCAGCAGTACATGCTGTTTCATGACGTGCTATCCAATATCCTTCAGACCATCGGTGAGGGATATGCACTGCAGAAGCAGGATATTATGTGCAGACAGGCATATCACCATGACGTGCCGGACGATGCGGAGTTCCTGACAAGGAGTTATTTCAGATACTTCGAGGGAAGGGAATTCACAGAGATAAGAACTTTTCTTATCCTCACCCAGGAGGCCCAGAGAAGCCAGTTCATCCAGTATGACCCGAAGAGATGGCTCGATTTCCATGCCAAGGTATCAAAGACGGATGATATTCTGACGGAGAAGCATATCCGGCACAGAAAGCTCGGCAAGGAGGAAGTCAGCGAGTACTGTCACCGTTTCATGGCATTCCAGTTCCGGCACGGACCGTTCTCAATGACCAACTTCAAGGCTTCAGACGAATATCTCAGGACAGGTGACCGGATTATCCGTTCCTATCCGCTGGTGGACATTGACGAGATTAATCTGCCTTCCATGATAAAGCCGTACACGCAGATGAACATCAACGGGTACGGTATCGCAACCGACCTGCTTTCTTTCCTGACCGGCGTCCCCTACTCGGACTGTGTGGTGTTCAACCAGGTCATTCAGATACCGGGACAGAGGAAGCTGCTGCGCAAGCTTCAGGCCAAGGCGAAGCGTCACGGTTCCATGCCGGACCCGAGCAACCGTATTGCAAAGGCCGATATTGAGGAAGTGCTGGACAGGCTGGCCGTTGACAGTACCATGCTTGTATATTGCAACTTTAACATTCTGGTGAGCTGCCCCCCTGACAAGGTTACTCCGGTAACTTCCTTTCTGGAGACAAAGCTGTACGAGTGCGGCATCATGCCGTCAAGAACAGCCTACAACCAGTTGGAGCTTTTCATGGACTGTTTTCCCGGTAACGGCTATGCCTTCAACCCGGACTATGACCTGTTCCTGACGCTTTCGGATGCTGCCCTGTGCTTTTTCTTCAAGGAACATCTGAAGGAGTCTGAGGATACACCGCTGACCACATACTACACCGACCGTCAGGGACTTCCTGTCTGCATCGACATTACCGGCAAGGAAGGCAAAAGGAAGATGACGGACAATGCCAACTTCTTCTGTATCGGTCCTTCCGGTTCCGGCAAGTCCTTCCACATGAACAGTGTGGTACGTCAGCTTCTGGAACAGAATACGGATGTGGTCATGGTGGATACGGGTGATTCCTACGAAGGTATATGCGGATATTACAATGGTACATACATAGCCTACTCGAAGGAGAAGCCCATTTCCATGAATCCGTTCAAGGTCACGAAGGAGGAATACGAGCTTAATTTCGGGGAGAAGAAGAACTTCCTCAAATCGCTGATATTCCTGATATTCAAAGGTAACGCATTTCCTACAAAGATTGAGGACATGCTGATAAACCAGACCATCGTGGAATATTACGAGGCCTATTTCAATCCGTTTGAAAGGTTCAGCGACAGTGAGCGTGAGGCACTGAGGCAGAAACTGCTGGTTGCCGCCAAGATGGAGGATGACTACGAACAACACGCACAGCATGGAGGACATCGACAGGCAGATAAATACGGAAGAGGTTCAGGAGAAGGCTGAAAGCCGTGCCCTGCTGCTACCTTCCGAAGTACGCCGTCTGAAGCTGATACGACAGTGCCGTTCACTGACTGCTCTGATAAATGATGAAGCTGCCACAGAATCGGAAAAGGAACGTGCACTTGCCATCATAGAAAAATATAAAAGGGAACTTTATAACAATTCCATGCTGATTAAGATAGACAGGCAGATTGACCACATGGAGGAACAGAAACGCAGGCTGAAGGTTCAGGAACTATCGTTCAATTCCTATTATGAGTTTGCCCTGGAACGCATACCGCAGATTACACAGCTGGAGAAAATCAGTTTCAATATACATGACTTTGCGGCCATACTGAAACAGTTCTACCGTGGCGGTGAACTGGAGATGACGCTGAACTCCGACCTCGACATTAACCTGTTTGACGAGCGTTTCATTGTGTTCGAAATAGATAAAATAAAGGATGATCCGGTGCTATTCCCGATTGTGGTACTGATTATCATGGACGTGTTCCTACAGAAGATGCGTATCAAAAAGGGACGGAAGGCTCTTATCATTGAAGAGGCATGGAAGGCAATTGCTTCACCTACCATGGCGGAATATATAAAGTATTTGTATAAGACCGTCCGGAAGTTCCACGGAATAGCCGGTGTGGTCACACAGGAGCTTAATGACGTGATTGATTCCCCTATCGTGAAGGAGGCCATCATCAACAACTCGGATGTGAAGATTCTGCTTGACCAGACCAAGTTCAAGGACAGGTACGAGGATATTGCAGCCATTCTGGGACTCACTGACATACAGCGTCAGCAGATTTTCACCATCAATGCGCTGAACAACCATGAGGGAAGAAGCTACTTCAAGGAGGTGTGGATTTGCCGGGGACAGCACTCGGATGTGTACGGTGTGGAGGAAGCACCGGAATGTTATTGGGCATATACTACAGAACGTACCGAGAAAGAGGCACTGAAGATTTATCTTGCCCGGTACGGTACGCTGCAGGAGGCCATCACCCGTATCGAGGAAGACCGCAAGGCTGACGGAGGGCTTCTGTATCTGGAGTTTGCAAGAAAAGTCAACCAACATCAAAAAGTTATGTCACTATGGTAAAATTCAGATTCATGCTGATTGCGATACTGCTGGTATCGGCATCAGCCAATATGTCTGCTGCATGGAGAATCGTATTCGACCGCAACTGCCTGAAGATTGTTATGGCCAATACCGCTTCACAGAAAGTTATCGAGGAACAGCACAACCAGCGTGTGGATACCATTGCAGCAAAGAAGCAGAAGGTGGAACTCTATACGGTAAGCATGGCTACCATGAAGGAACTATACAAGCTGAGCATGGAGAACATATCCGGTTTTGGGACTGAAAGCCTTTATTATAAGGAAATAGGTCTGTGTGCTCTGGATATTCTGCGAAATGTTCCGGAACTTGTCAGCACGGTAAACAGGGCCAAATTTTCAAACAAGCTTCTCTGTCTGAACGAGCTCGGCAACCTTGTAGCGGAAACACAGCAGCTGGTCGGCAACTTCGTCAATATCGTGAACAATGCCAGGATTCCCAATCCGTTGCAAGGACAGGCCACTGCCGAAAAAAAGGATGACGGCTACAATCTGCTTGACAGGTATGAAAGGCTGACACTGGCCAACAGTATCTATACTGATCTGAACAGGATACGCTACAAGGTGGAAGGGATGGTTCTGATGGCACAGTATGCCACTGCAAACGACCTTTTCTTTGCCATAGATCCTGAAGGATGGGCAAATGTGGTGACCATGAAGAATCATGTGGGGAATCTTGTACAGGACTGGAACGGACTGGTTGCTTCAAATTATTAACCTTTCATATATCTCTGTCATGAAAATCAGAAATATAAGTATCATATCAGCCTGTATTATAATGCTGTTGCTGCCTGTAAAGGCTTCCGCTTTCATAATACCCAAAGACCTGCCGACCATCGAAGCACTCATTGCCCTGCACAAGGCCATAAAGAAGGACGAGGACAAGGCTCTTACAAGAGTGGCCACAAGCTATGGCGAGCAGTCGCTCATTGAAAAAGGTGCGGAAAAGTTCAATGATGTCCGGACTACTCTGGATACAAGGCTGAACAATGCCTATTCATACCTGGTGCTGGCCGGTGCCATTTCTTCAACGGCCAACTCACTGTATCAGCTGGTAACGGAATACAAGGACTTTACCGGTAATACTTTCAGCCATGTATCGAAGAAGCCTTTCGTGGCCTGGTATTATGCCGATGCCAACGTGGCAATATCAAGGGAGATACAGCACTGCTACAAACTGTATGCAACCGTGGCCGCTTCGGGTATAAACCTGATGAAGGCTTCCATGGATGAAAAGCTGAATCTGGTAATGACACTGAAGACTTCCATCGACAGGGCAAGGTACATCATAGACAATGCCAATCTGTACTGTTTCCTTGTTACGGACTGCGGATGGAAGCCGGACTATATCTGGGAGATACTGAACTCCAATGTGAAGAATGAGATAGCTGAGCGTGTAATCAATAAATGGAATCAGGGATATGCAGGTTAGAATTATATTATTGTGCCTGTTCTGTATAGCAGTTTCATGTACAGTTACTGTTGCCAATGCCCAAAGCATAGTCAGTGACAGTGAAAAGCAGAAGCAGTGGAAGTCTATGGAAAACGGTCCGTGGGATTTTGCTCCGGACTGGTATTACTTTTTCCTGCATAAGAAATATTCAGGTGCGGAAATGTACTGGAAATGGGACTGGTTCAATTCCGGATTCCGTGTCCGTTTCAAGGAACCCAAGTCTGATGTAAAACGTATCATGCCGGTGCGTGTGACTGCCGAAGAGACGCAGAGACAGAAAATCAAAAAAGTGGAGAGTGAGCGCAAATATATCGAGGAACTGTATAAAGAAGAGCTGGCAAGGGAGGCTGACAGAAATGTTGACCTGATGTATGCCACCTACAAGGACGAGTTCAACCGTATGCAGGACTGTATCACGGACGGACTGCTCTACTGTATCCAGAAGAGTGACGGCAAGCTTCGCTATCAGGTGGACGAGCTGAGCCGCCAGAATGAAATACTCTGTGCGGATATAGCCTATATACACAAAACCGGTGTCGGCTATGGACTGGAGAACGCCAAGCGACAGAAGGCATACGAGGAAGCCAAATCCAGGATGGCAGAACTGGTCAACAGGACTGCACACCTTTGTGCCGTTGCCGCTACACATTATTAGACATTCTCTATTATTGATGATAATTCAGGTAATAATATTAAACAAATAATAAAATCAAACATGAATCTACTGTTTATTCCGCTGACAATAGGACTTCCGGCCATTGACGAAAGTCTGGAAAAGCTGCTGACGGCCATGGAGACATTTCCCAATGTGGCCGTTCTCGGTGATGCCGTTTCAATGGCAAAGGCTCTCGGTCTGTGTCTGGCCCTGTGTGTCGGTTCATACGAATGCTGGATGATGATGCTCGGAAGGCGTGGCATGGATGTCATGAAGCTGTTGCGCATCATCGGCATTTCCCTGTGTATTTCATCCTCTTCATGGATATGCTCGGCTCTGCAGGTTCCGGGAAAGAGTCTGGAGTCCGCTACATGGGCTATGGCCAAGGCAAAGAACAAGGAAGTGGCAGCCTTCGAGCTGAAGGTGGCACAGAAACAGAGTGAATATCTCGACAGGCTGAGAACCGTACAGGACTCCATAGCCACGGCAAAGCAGGTGGCCGAAATCGGTCAGGATGCTGCCTGGTGGGACAAACTGATATATAATGTGGAGAATCTTGGCTCGACCATCAACAACTACGCACAGAGGGCTGCCGTGGCGGCTGAGACGAAGGTCAGTGAATGGATAAACGATGTAATACGTTTTGTCGGGGAACTGATTTTCCAGATGTCGTATTACGGGATGCTCGTAGCACAGAGGATTTTCATGGCCATCATGATGATATTCTGTCCGATTATGTTTGCCCTCTCGCTGGCACCGCCATGGAACTCGGCCTGGAGCCAGTGGATGTCCAAGTTCCTTTCCCTCTCGTTATGGGGATTCGTGACCTATATGTGTATCTATTATATAGACTTCATCCTTCTTTATAACCTACAGCAGGATCTGGTGGCATACGACCATCTGCTTCATGGCTCGGTAAACTCCTGGGAACAGATTGGTGCACTGGGACTGCAGGGAATAGGCTCCAACTGTATGTATGCCATGGGTATGCTCGTGGGTGCCTATATCATACGCTTCGTTCCTGAAGTGGCATCATGGCTGATTCCGGGAGGTGTAAGCTCGGGTACGGGTTCCGTTGCCGGTTCGGCTGCAATGGGCATCACTTCGGCTGCAGGTGCTATGGCCGGAGGTGCGGCAGGTTCAACCATGAAGGGAGCCGGTTCGGCTGTCAAATCATTAGTCAAATAACTTCAAATCTTTTTACAATATGCTTATTGAATCCCTTGCACAGAAAACCAGACTGGCCATGATGACAGTATTTGCGGTAATCGGAGGCTGCACCGTCATCTGTGCCTTTACGGTCTGGTGCTGCATTTCACTTGTCAACGAGGAAAGGCAGCAGATTTATGTACTTGACGGAGACATTCCGTTTCTTGCCGAGCGTGCACGGCTGGAAGCCAACTTCACCATGGAGGCCAAGGCGCACATACAGCTGTTCCACCAGTATTTCTTCAACCTGCCGCCCGACAACGACTATATCAAATGGACGGTAGGGAAAGCAATGTATATGGCTGACGGGACTGCGCTGAAACAGAAACAGGCCATGGACGAGAACGGTTTCTACTCTGACATCATTTCCTCTTCGGCTGTCTGCACCATCATGTGTGACTCCATTCAGTTTGACGAACATGAACGGAAGTTTACCTATTACGGTACGCAGCTTATCAAGCGCAGGACCAGGGACATCAGACGCTCGATGGTGACAACAGGTTACATCGAGTCCGTACCGAGGACAAGGAACAATCCGCACGGTCTGCTCATTACCGGCTGGAGGACACTTGAAAACAGGGATTTGGACTATTGATATACTGATAATATGAAATCATTCAGAAAAAAGATACAGGAAAGCCGTATGAAAACGCATCTGCTTGTCAGGTCGTGGTTGCAACCCAGGCTGGGTGTCATCGGTACAAGATACCGTCTGTCCGCAAGGATAAGACTGGCCAACAGATGGGCGGCTAAACATCCGAAAACGACATTCGCAGGTGTAACAGGGACACTGCTTCTGCTGCTTGTCAGTACTTTTGCCATAGATTCCGGCAACGGGAAACAGAGTGAGCCGGATGTCAGTTCGATAGCTGCAATGGAACCGGTATTTCAGGGATTCCGTACCATCCAGGCAAACAAGGACATTCACCGCAGTGTATTGACGGACATGACGGTGAAGGGACAGTTACTGCGTCATGAATTGGACTCCATGATTGCCATACCTGTAAAGAGCCGTGAGGATTCCTTGCGGATCATCCTCAAATACCGGCAGCTGGAAAATATAGTCAAATCCATTAAAAACAATGATAACCCATGATTAAGATTAATTTCAAACAGCCCAAGTATATCTTTCCGCTGGTCATATTCGTTCCGCTGTGCGCACTGGTATACTTTGTGATGCAGACCTTCTCCGGCGGTGAGGAGACTGTCGGAACGGTAGCTACAGACCGTATCAACATGGAACTTCCCCAGGCCAATGCCGAGGAAGCCGGAGACAAGATGTATGAGATGTCCAGACGTTTCGGTGACGAGGATGCCTTCACAGCCGTCAGCGGTATCGGAGAAGAAGAACAGAAGAAGGAGGAACTGGAACACGGCTACAGCGAGGAAGAACTGAACCGTCTGGATGCTGCTGAAGCTGAAAGACAGCGGCAGCAGAGGGAACTTGAAGAACTGGAACGTTCCCTTGCAGAATCAAGAAAGCATATCAATGCATATGCCTACGGTAACGGTCCTTCGGGAAACAGTGAAACGGGTTACGGAGGTATGGGCTATTCCTCACAGGACGAGTTCGCACGTGACCTTGAAGAGATTCAGCGAAGGAGCTATGAACGGCAGAAGGCAATTGAAAGCGGACTGGGTATCAAAGACCCGGAAGCAGAGGAAGCGGAAAGAAAGCACAGGGCTGATTCCATAGCCAGAGTACGTCAGGAGGAAAGGGAACGTAACCGTCCGAGTCTGGTAATCAAGTCCGATGACACCAATGCCGACAGGTTCAATACGGTTACTGCTCCGGATGAATTTGCCGAGAACAAGCTGATACGTGCCATGATTGATCAGACTACAAAGGCGCATGAAGGTACACGTCTGCGGTTCAAGCTTCTGGACGATGTGACGGTAAGCGGCACAAAGCTGAAAAAGGGTACTTACCTCTATGGTACGGTAACAGGTTTCGGACAGCAGCGTGTCAGGGCTTCCATAACCAGTATCCTTATCGGCGACAGGTTCATCAAGGTTAAGCTTTCTGTTTTTGACAATGACGGTATGGAAGGCTTCTATGTTCCTGAATCGGCTTTCAGGGATTTCATGAAGGATGCTGGTTCCAATACGGTACAGCAGAATATCAGTTTTGAATCCAGTGACGGTTACGGTACAGGTATTTCTACGGAGGCCATTGCACTCCAGTCGCTGCAGAACATGTACAACTCTGCTACCTCTGCAATATCTTCCAATATCAGAAAGAACAAGGCGAAAATCAAGTACAATACCATTGTTTACCTGATAAACTCGGAGGATGCGAGATAATATATCTGAATACAGCAAAGAAAATTATAGTAACATTTTAATATTTCAATATGAAAACCAGAATTATTCTGATAATATGCCTTATCACAGGCATAGCCGTACATCTGTCGGCTAATGAGAAAATATACATCAACCGGGAAGTGACCACGCACATTGTCATGCCTGAGAATATCAAAATGGTTGATATTTCCACTACTAAAATTATAGGCAACCAGTGTACGGACAATATCGTCCGTATCAAGCCTTATCTGGAGAATGATTCCATATCGTCTGAAGGTTACAGCGAAAACGAGCTTCTGGGTACACTCACCATTATCGGTGAGCGTCATATTGCCCAGTATGACATCCTCTATACCGAATCACCCAAATATGCTTCTACCATCTACAATGTATCCTACAATGAGACACAGTCCTATATCAATCCGGAGGTTTCCATGCCGATGGCCGAGATTGCACGATATGCCTGGGCTGTCTATGGAAGCAGAAGAAAATTCAACCAGATTGTATCAAACAAAAACGGAATCAGGGCATACATCAACAATATCTATTCCATCGGTGACTATTTCTTTCTGGACTATACGCTGAAGAACAGGACCAGGATTGCATACGACATTGAGGAAATAAGGGTAAAACTTACTGACAAAAAGGAGACAAAGGCAACCAATTCACAGACAATAGAGCTTACTCCGGTATTCTCCATGAACAACACCCGTAAGTTCAGGAATGACTACAGGAACGTGCTTGTGATTCCGAAGCTTACTTTCCCTGAAGAGAAGGTGCTCCGTCTGGAGATTTCCGAGAACCAGATAAGCGGACGTGTGGTGGTACTCACCATAGAGTATGAGGACATTCTCAATGCGGACGGTTTCGACTCGGATATTCTGGACGGTGCCGACTATTACCCCTACTATTATATTGATCATTCCATAAAAAGATAGGCCATGAAGAAGATTCTGTTCATTCTGTTTTGCTCGGTTGCATTCATCGGTGCATCGGCACAGACCGGAAAGGTTTCCGTCAATGCCGGATTCCTTTTTCCAAGTACGCTGAATGCCACTTTGGGTTATGAGTATCCGCTTTCATACGGAAATGCGGTAGAAGTATATGGTGAGGTCGGGAATCACTGGCAGAAACCGGTATGTCACAATTTCTGGAAAGGATATTTCTGGGATGGCGGTATAGTCTATAAGCACCGTCTGGCACGGTACAAGAACGGTATGATGCGCCTTCGTCTTGGGCCTCAGTTCGGTGCGGTACAGAAGAAGTTCTTCTTTGGACTGGAGGCCGGATTTGAATACAGCTATGTGTTCCGCAGTGGACTGGAGTTCTCTGTCATACAGAAGAACAATGTGAACTTCCTGCATGGGGATACCTTCCGCAACGGTCTGCTGTTGGGTATAAAGATTCCTTTCTGACAATATAAATTTTACGGCGTATGGCATTTGAGGAGACAAGGGAACAGCAGCAGATGTACAACTACTTCAGGAGCTGCATCTATATCTTTCTGATTATTGAAATCATCATGAATCTGCCTGTTACGGCAGACAACAGGGTTACGCAGTTCGTACTCGACCTGCTGGCACGGTTCAGGGTATTTAATTCCGTATCGGGATGCAAGGTGGCCGAACTGATATGCATCTGTATTGTCTGTATCGGCACAAAGGCTGAAAAGTCCCTGAAGTTCAATGTAAGGACAATGGTTATCTATCCGGTACTGGCCGGTCTGACACTTGTAGGGCTTTGTTTTGTATTCCACGGCATGAGTTTCGGATTCAGCTGGCTGGGATTTCCGGCCAACAGGCTTATGTATGCAGTCTGTTCGGTAGTCGGTACCATGCTGGTACATCAGGGACTGGACGGTATTGCCAAGTATTACAACTACAAGGTTGGTGAGGACCGTTTCAACTTTGAGAACGAATCGTTCCAGCAGTCGGAAACACTGGTCAGCAATGATTACTCGGTGAACATTCCGATGATATACTACTGGAAAAAGAAGATGCACAGAGGATGGATCAATATCATCAATCCGTTCCGTGGCACGATTGTCCTGGGTACACCGGGTTCCGGTAAGTCTTTCGGTATCATTGACCCGTTCATCAGGCAGCATTCAGCAAAGGGATTTGCCATGATGGTATATGATTTCAAGTATCCGACACTGGCCAAGACGCTTTTCTATCAGTACTGCAAGAACCGCAAGGCAGGCAAACTGCCTCAGAACTGCGGATTCCGTACCATCAACTTTACTGATGTGGAATACTCCAACCGCATCAATCCGATTCAGCGGAAATATATCCCGGATCTGGCTGCAGCTTCCGAAACAGCGGCTACTCTTTTGGCCTCACTCAACAAGGGAGGTGGAGAGAAGAAGGGCGGTTCGGAAGCCTTCTTCACCAACTCTGCGGAAAACTTCCTGGCTGCCATCATCTATTTCTTTGTAAACTTCCATCCGGTCGGATTCAGGAACGGCAAGAAACTGAAGCGTTTCATATCACTGGAGGGAAAGAAACTGGAGATTGTCATACGCAACTGGGATGACTTCAATGCCATCGACAAGGACGGCAATGTGGTACTTGATTTCGTGGATGAGAACGGCAATGACGTATCGACTGACGAGGACCGTATGTTTGTGGACCTGAACGGATACAGTTATAAGGACAGGACCGGCAGGAAGATTCTGATTCAGAGGTGCTGGTATGAGGACGAACATGGCAATGAGGTGGAACCGGATACCGTAACCGGAGAGTTTTCGGATATGCCGCATGTGCTTTCATTTCTTGGGAGACCATACGACCAGGTATTCAATATCCTGATGCAGGATGACAGGATTGCTTCGCTGATGGCTCCTTTCAAGAGTGCATACGAGAATAAGGCGAATGACCAGCTGGAAGGTATGGTCGGTACGCTTCGTGTGAACGCCGCACGTCTTGTTTCTCCGGAAGCTTACTGGGTATTCACCGGGGATGATTTCGACCTGAAGATTTCTGACAAGGCTAATCCAAGCTATCTGGTAATAGCCAATGACCCGGAAAAGGAACAGGTTATCGGTTCTCTTAATGCACTGGTTCTGAACCGACTGATTACAAGGGTGAACTCAAAGGGTAACATCCCGGTGAGCATTATCGTGGATGAGCTTCCGACACTGTACTTTCACAAGATAGACCGTCTTATCGGTACGGCACGCTCCAACAAGGTTGCCGTAACTTTAGGTTTCCAGGAGCTTCCTCAGTTGGAGGCTGACTACGGCAAGGTCGGTATGCAGAAAATTATCACTACCTGCGGTAATATCTTCATGGGTGCAGCACGTAACAAGGAAACGCTGGAGTGGGCACAGAATGATGTGTTCGGAAAGGCCAAGCAGACTTCACGTTCCGTTTCCATCAATGACCACAAGGTATCAACCACAATATCTGAGAAGATGGACTTTCTGGTTCCTGCAGCCAAGATTGCGGATATGGCTACCGGATGGCTGGCCGGACAGGCGGCACGTGACTTTACGGCTACCGATGACAGTATGCTTGACTATTTTGACATCGAGCAGTCAGAAGAGTTCAAGGCTACCAAGTATTTCTGCAAGACCCATTTTGACATGAAGAAGATTAAGGACGAGGAAAAGCACTATGTGGCTCTACCCAAAATCTATGAATTCAGAAATGACAAAGAGAAGGAAATCCTGCTCAACCGTAACTTCAAGCGTGTGAACCAGGAAGTGGAGGATATGGTAAAGGAACTTCTCGGTATCAGTTAAATATGTAATTTATGAATATGACCTTAAAACCGGCATCCGGACTTTGCGGAAGTACTCTGAAAGTCATTGCCATGATTTCCATGGTAATAGACCACGTTGCACTTTATCTGATGGAGCACGGTACCGTATTATACGAAACGATGCGCTGTGTAGGGCGCATCGCTTTTCCTGTGTTTGCCTTCCTGATTGCTGAAGGGTTTATTCATACAAGAAGCAGGTACAGGTATTTCTTTACTCTGCTGGGCTTTGCCGTTATCAGTGAAATACCCTGGTATATGCTGAATGGTGCTGACGGGACACATAATGTGATGTTTACACTGGCTTTGGGTGTGGCCACACTTATGGTTCTTGAGAGTCTTCTGCAACGTAGTCTGGTACTGGGATTTCTTTGGACACTTGGCATGGCTGGACTCGCTTCCTGGCTTGGAATGGATTATGGGTGGAGAGGGATTCTTCTTATTGTTATTTTTTATCTTTTTAATGGACATGGTCACTCTTTCCCATATATCAGAGATATGCAATTTTTTTGCACATTTGCTTTAATGATGCACTATGGGGTTATTGGTGCTGTAATAGCTTGCATGTTTCTATATCTGTATAATGGAACAAGAGGGTTTGTACAGGGAAGCATAGCCAAATATGGTTTCTATGCTTTTTACCCTGTACATTTAATTGTTATTATTTTGTGATAAATCTTTTATTTATCGATTTCGTTAATAGAATTTTCTATCTCAACTCGTATCTTCTGTTTTAGTTTGATTCCTAGTTTTATATTATCTAAGTCATCTAAACATTCATTGCATTTTTCTAAATAAATCTTTTTATTAATTTCTTTATTCTGATACTTTTTTTTGATTGTATAAAATCTATCCCTTACTTTCTTAATATTATTTAGAAGGGTAATTAATCCTTTTAAATTATCTTTAATTTCAATTTCCGCATTCCAATCTCCTTCTGATTCTATTATTTTAAAATCGTTATGTTTATAAATTTTCCAAAAATTTTTAACACACTCTATGTTTGTAACCGCATTATTCTTTTCACTATAAACAAAATGACTAAAAGATTTACTAGAATTAAATATTTGAATCCAGAAAGGTTCACAAGCTATAGGCACGTACTTTGGATTACTTGAAGCACCACCTAATCGCACAAATGAATTTATATAATAATTAGGATTTTCTATTATTGCTTCCTTTATCATTGAACAGCACGTTTTATCCAATATAATTTTCCGAGAATCAGGTTCCAGGTTATCAATACATGAATAAAGCATAGACATATGTGATTCGTCTATATTACGATTTTTATTCAAATGCGCCAAGAAAAATGTTTTATTATAATTCAACAACTCTTCTTTTGAAAATAATATTTGATTTTCTCTAAATTCTCCATCACAATGATTTATTATTAATGTACTCAATAAACTGTGACATTGAGGATTGTCTTGAATAATCTTTTTTACGATATTTAAGTATTCCTCAACATTATCAAACTTATACTTATCTACAAATAATTGGGCGGTTGATTTATACAATAAATTAAGAATAACCATATATATATGTATCTTGTATATATCCGAAGAAATGTAAAAGGAGCACTCGATAAATCTTTTTAGCTGGTTTTTATCTTTAAAGGTTAAAATATTTCTTGTATCAAGAAACTCAAAAAAATCATTCAATTTACCCTCATTTTTCCATTTTTCAATACGTTGTTTAAAATCTTTATTCTCTGGATTCAATACATACTTCATATCCTCTTTCTTTAACATTCCATAAATCTGATTAATGAAATATATGTCAAATGACTTTACAGAGAATATCCTTCTATAATTATCCTCATTAGGGTTTCTTTCAGAAGGAAATAGTCTTTGGATTATATCATAATATTTATTATTTTTATCAATGTTTTTATTAATAATATAATAATTATAATCATCTATCAAGTATTCCTTTTTATAAAGCTTTCTATGAATATCAGGATTTTTATATTTAAGCAAGCTTATTAAAAGGTAATCTCTAAAATCTACTTCATCCTTAAGTTCATTATAATCAGTAAGAAAAAGATTTATAAATCTTTTTGCGTCTCTTATAGATAAAATATATTTAGAAAGTATGTCAATATTAGCTCGCAATGGAGCAGTAAACAAAGCATGATTCTCATCTGATATTTTTAATCCATCTAAAATGCTATTCTCTATATATAAATGAATAGTATTATAAGGTCTGATTGGTAAAATAAACTCATAATTAAAAAATTTATCTGAGAATAAAGATAATTCATCTGCATATTTATCACTTATGACATTATTAATTTGTTTCTTATCATATGCAGTAATAAACACTGTATTTGGAAATGAAGCATTGCCTTCTATTAGTTTAAACACCTCAATTATTTCACTTGCAAGTAATCTGTCAAGATCTTCAATTATTATAACTACTTTACAAGGAAGTTTTTTTAATGCCTCTGATATATTGTTTTTTGAATTAGCTTTACTATTAGAATTAATGAGTTGTCTAATGGTTTCTATAATTTTTTTATTATCTAAAACCATTAATGCCTTCATATATTCGTTGAACATTGAATTGAATTCCGAGTTATATGGTTTCAAAATATTACATAATTCAATGAAAAAATCTTTCTGAATATTTTTTACCTCATTTGAATTTCTAGGATTAAATCTAAGAAAAATAAATTTTTGTCCTTTGATTTTACTTAATTCACTTTCTAATAAATTAAGAAAGGAACTTTTACCAAAACCCCATGGAGCAACAATGCCAATACTCCATGATTTACATAAATTTAGATTGCTAATTTCTTTAGAAAGTAACGTTGCATGTGTAGAATAATCCAATAAATCTTCTGAATTATATTTTATAGGATCATCTTTTATAAGTTTATTCTCAGCATGTATAGTTATTGCATTTTTTTTGAATAATAAATTGAATATACATATACAATCTAACACGAGTAATAATGAAAATATAACATCAGTATAAGATATAAATCCTATGAATTTCTTAAAAACATATATATCATCTATAAATCTATACTTTATATAAACAATACATGAAAACAATATGATTATCAATTGTTTGCTACTTAATAAATATTTATTTTTATAGCACCTTAAAAGTGTATTTATAGAAAAAAGCACCAATAAAAGAACAATTATTTTGAGTAGTAAATTATTGGGCACATCTAAAACATTAAGAAGATATTTATTAAATTTTTCTAACCAAAATTTTTCATAACCTAGCCAAGTATAGAATAATGTTAGTAATGAAATAATTAACCATAAGATATTTGATTTATTGTTCTTTTTCATAAAAGTAACTTTATTTAATATAAAACTATCAAATAAATTCAACATTATATAGAATAAGGTTTTAGGGTATTGATAACCAGTAACCCTATTCCTTATTCTATATAAACTAGATTGTATTAATTCGTATCTAATTTATCAATTAAATCTACTAGTGGTATAGGACTATCGCTAGTTCTTAAAATAGATATAAGATTACTACACTTGTCATCTTCACCAGTCAATAATGGTAAATTCTTATTAGAGTATAATTCTAAATCTTTAGCAATATTTGATTTAGGCCTTGCAACCCAATGAAACAACTGGGAGTTATTATCATTAATACCTGTAGAATCAAAAGAAATAAATCCTTTGCGAGCATATTTTGAAAATGCAGGAATATATAAATTATCCAGGTATGTATTAATAATATCGTTTCCTAGTGGGATATTTAATGCTTCTAAAACCAGACTATACTCATCCACGTACTCTTCTATATGTAATATATCACGTAATAATGGATTAATTTCAACATCAAGATTAGAATAACAATCTTGTAGTTTACGAATGAGCTTAAACCTTTCTTCATTATCCTCCTTTGCATATTGAATTATTTTAGGAAGAAAAGTACCTGCTGATGCCACATGGATAAGTTCTGACTTAACTTGAATAAACCAATCTATATCTTTATTCAACATTTCATTTTCTGTATATTCCATTAGTTATGAATATTAAAAGTTTTAGTACAATTTGAGCAATAAGGTACAATTTGGCATGTCCTTGGTCTATAAGCCAAACTGAATTTTACATCTTTAATTTTTGCTTTAAATTCCTTATCTTGAAGTAATACTTCATTACATGCATGTTGCTCTGCACAATTTCCTATATAATTAGGGCATCCTTTAGGTTTTGTACCTAATTCCCCTAATGGTAAAAGTGCTTTTTGAAGTCTTATATCAAATAATTTCATTAATTCTTTTGTAGTCTTGTATGAAACATTCGTTTTACATGCTGTATATTTTTCCCATTTAGCTCCAGCTACTACAAAAATAGATTTATGAAAGTTATCTAATAATCTAGCAGTTTTAACAACCTTTTTTTCATATTTCCCTAAAGAGGGCATAGTTTTCTTGTGTGCAGTCATATATAAAAAAGATGATTTTCAGTTAAATAAAACAAATATATAATTATTTCTTGTTTTAACAAAATTCCTTCTTTATAAAAAGAAGATTTCTATCCGGAAATCTTTTATTAAAATTGCCTCTAGGTATTAGTGGCCTTTATTATTGATTATCTTATCATTTGGAATACTTTATTTAATTGAATAATATATTTCGGATCTTCCGCATATCCAATCTCATCAAGCCAAAGCAGATAGTTACCACCTTTGTACTTATATTGAACTTTCGTGTAATAAGCTCTGACACTTTCCGTCCAATGATTGAATTCATAGTATTTTCCTGTACGGGGATTAGTTAGTCCGAAAAGATTGTGCTTATTCCGGCATACTGAAGAACGGAACCATCCGGTTTCCAGTATAGCCTGAGCCAATACGATTTTGGGGTATAGGATTCCGTTTCTTATGATTTCTTTATAAAGGTTGTGGATGGTAAGTTCAGGAAAATGATTTTCTGATTTAGTAATATCATCTGTTTTCTTTTGCAGTTCTGTTTTTAGGGATGTTTTCCTGTCACTATTCCGGCTGATATTTTTCAATTTTTTCTGATTGTCCGGCCCGACAATCAAGGTATCCTTTACCATAATCTCATTCTTTTTCCATTCAGTAACATCCTTTCCAGCATGGTTGTAGGCCTCTTTTTGTCTTTCTGTTGGCAGAATTTCCGAATCTCTGGTTATAGTATAGAACTGTGCCGATATGCTTACAGGCAGTAGCATCAGTAGCAGTGAAAGCAGAATAGTGTTGTGCATTTCTTTTTCAGGGGATTGCCGTGAATACATTTGTGGCATTCAGGCGGTTAGAACCGCAAATATAACAGCTTAATTACAGTAATATGGAAATGCACAACAGAAATCAGTACGATTTGTTGCCATACAAGAAACTGGCAATACTGGGTATCGACCGTAAAAAGGCGGACAGTTTACCCATGGAAGTGAAGGAGAAGCTGATGGCAGGTGAAGTGACCCCCATCATGCAGGTATCCATCAACGCAAGGAACGGCAGCATCATCACCATGCCGATGAAACTACAGATGACTACAGACAAAAACGGTGCTCCGGCTCTTATTGCCTATCCGGTACGTGCAGAACTGGACCGGGAACGCAACAAGGTTCTCAATCTCACTCAGCAGGAGGCTGAACGCCTGGCCAGAGGTGAGGTAATTCAGAAGGCGATCAATGTGAACGGTGAAAAGACTCAGCAGTATCTGCAGCTTGATCCCGAAACGAAATCCGTCATTCACAAGCGTGTCACTAACATCAAGCTGGAGCAGCGTCTGAAGGACATGGAGAAGGTAAACGACATTGAACTGGGTACGCAGCAGAAGCAGCAGGTACGGGAGGGAAAACCTGTTGAACTGAATGTGGGCGGAGAGAAGGTTTCGGTCGGCATTGACCTGAAGGAGCAGCAGGGATTCAAGCTTATCAAGGGTGACATGATGGAATGGGAAAGGCAGCAGAAGCTCCGCTATGACGAGATTCATCCTGAATACCTCGGCCTTGTCATGACTGACAAGAACCGTTGGGAGTATCAGAAGGTGGTGGATAAACAATCCGTTGAGCGTGCCATTTCCCTCTCTCCATCCCGAAAGGAAACAAAAGCAAACAGCCTTAAACTCTAATACTGATTCCTATGACTAAAAAAACAGATTCAGATAATGATAACGGTATCATCCGGCAGTTCAACGAACTGAAGAAGAAGCATCCGGATGCCATGCTGCTGTTCAGACGGAACAGTTTCTATGAACTCTATAAGCAGGATGCCGTAAAGGCTGCCGCAGTGCTTGCCATCGAGATTGCAGACAGGATTCTGCCAGACTACAAGAGACCTGTAAAGGTTGCATCATTCCCACAATCGGCACTTGACGTTTATCTGCCCAGACTGATACGTTCCGGAATCAGGGTCGCAATCTGTGATGCACTGGACAGTCCTTTGAAGAAGAAGGTCGGACAGGACAAGGCTGAGAATAATGACAGAACCATTCAAAACAATACAGATATGGGAAAGAAGAAAAAGGAACAGGGTGCGCAGGAAGCTCCTGACAGAACAGTGGAGAACACTGTTGATGTAAAACCTGCAAGGGAAAAGAAGTCGAAGGCCAAAGTTGAGACCAAAGCTGAAACCGGGACGGATAATAAGGTAAAGACCGAAAAGAAGGACGGACAGAAAACGGAGGCAGCTCAGGAACGCAAGCCCCGTGAGCCGCAGATGGTGACTGCCAACGGTGAAAAGGTAACTCATGGTCATGCCTACCAGAGTACCACCAATCCTGCCGAATGGTACTTTACCGCAAAGATTGACGGACAGCAGCTCAAGCCGCAGAAGATGGATGCAGCAGACCTTGCTGCCTATCAGAACAAGGAAATGACGGTGCCGCAGCTGATGGAACGCTACTATCCGACAAAGCTGATGCCGAAGGTATCTGAGGAAGCCTTCCGAATGCCAAAGGAGATTGCAGGACCGGACGGTTCCATAACCGTTAACAAGTTCAATGTCTATAAGGAGAAGGACGAGCAGCGTCCTGACTTTGGGAAATACAAGTTCTATGTTCAGGTTGGGGATACGAACATGTCTGCCGTGGCTTCACGCCAGGACCTGAATGCCTACTTCGACAGGGTGGCCACTCCAAACCAGCTTATTGAGAAGAACTTCGGGGAACGTCTGCATCTGAAATCCGCATACGAGAAGTATCAGCTTCCTGAAGGTGTTGACCCCAAGGGTGTGCGTGTGGCCAAGGACAGGAACGACAACAAATGGAAGGTGTCGGTTGACCTCGGAGAAAAGGGACAGACTTCCCGGCATGAAATCTCCTTCGATGACGGCTATTCGCTTTTCAAGACCAAGACGGCCACAAGGGAACAGATTGCGGCCAAATATCTGAATACGGAAATAACCGGTATGCTTGCCGCCAATACCGCAAAGGTGGAGAAAACGGCTTCTATGAAAATGTAACATAATCAGAAAACTAAAATACAAGTTATATGTCAGCTAAAATGAATCATGAGGAGCTTGTGGAGCTTCTGCAGGAGGGCAAGATAGGTTTCCTCCGCTTTGTTATGGACAGTGAGAATGCAGATGATTATCTGGAGTGGTGCCGGTCACACGGTACGGACCCTTCGGATGAATCGGCCGAGTTCTATGTGGAACAGACGGACATCGAGCAGATGGACCGTCAGGTAATGGATGACGACAGCTATGGCATCTGGAACTGACTCTCAGGGAAACAGCGGACAGGCGGCCATAGACCGTTTCGCTGCAATGATGATTGAGCGTATGCAGCAGATGAAGGATACCGGATGGAAACAGGGATGGATTGGAGGTGCATCGGGTTATGCCGGACTGCCGCAGAATGTGGGTGGGCGCAACTATTCCGGTTCCAATTCCTTCTTCCTTCAGATGCATACTGCAACCATGAACTACCAGCTTCCTGTATATCTGACCTTCAAGCAGGCTCATAACCTGAAGGCTCATGTCCTGAAGGGTGAAAAGGCCTTCCCGGTGGTGTACTGGGATATGATGATAAAGGACAGTCACGGCAAGAGGATAAGCACGGAGGATTACCGTGCAATGAACAAGGAAGAGAAGAAGGATATTGATGTCATTCCTTTCATCAAGTCATTCCCGGTATACAATGTGGCACAGACCAATCTGGCCGAAGTACAGCCGGAGAGGATGCAGAAACTCATGGACAGGTTCAAGGTTCCGGAACTTCGGGATACGGAAGGTATGTACACCCATGCCGCACTCGACCGTATGGTGGAGACGCAACAGTGGCTTTGTCCGATACGTGCCGACAAGCGTGAGAACGGTGCCTATTATTCTCCCTCAAAGGATATTGTGGTGCTGCCCATGAAGGCGCAGTTCAATATCGGTGATTCTCCGGAAGAAACCTACCGTGGCGGAATGGAGTATTATTCTACCATGCTGCATGAAATGACTCACTCCACCATGACACCGGAGCGTCTGAACAGGGAGATGGGTGGCAGGTTCGGTGACCCGAAATATGCCAAGGAGGAGCTGGTGGCGGAACTTACGGCTGCCATGATCAGCCATTCCATGGGCTTTGATTCCAGGATAACGGATAACTCGGCTGCCTATCTGGACTCGTGGATTGGTGTACTGAAACAGGAACCGAAGTTTATCGTATCGGTCATGGCTGACGTGAACAAAGCTTCCGACCTGATTCTTGACCATGTGGACAAACAGCGTCTGGCTCTCGGCGAGCAGCCTTATCTGGCAAAGAATGACCCGCTGGCTCCTGTCAGTGCGGACGAGGAGATGCCTTTCAGGAATGCGGCCATTGTCAAGACCCGTTCCGGAGACTATGCCATCCGTGCGTCATACGATGGTGTGGAACTGGGGCTGAAGAAGGTTTCCAGGGAAACGGCCAGGACATTCTTCCAGCTTACGGACTGGAAGGACAAGGAGGCTTTCCTGAACATGACGGCACGGAAGACATACGAACCGGAGATTACCATGATGGGCCGGAACCGGAATGCCGGTACAGGACTTGGTATATGAAATTCTGTATAACATCTTAAATCGGAAAGCATGAGTGACTACAAGGTTAATTTCAGGGAAATGAAATCCCGTGTGGGGATTGACGATATTGCATACGCTCTGGGATACCGTCTGGACAGGAAGGCCGGTGTCGGACGCTACATCGAACTGGTACTCGGTGAAGGCGGCAACAGAAGGGATACGCTGATTGTCAGCCATCCAAACGACAAGGCGGCACAGACATTCTTCCGGCGTGACGGTTCCAAGGGCGATGTGGTGACACTCATCCGTGAGAATCTTTCTTCCTTTACGGTATCAGGAAAGGATGAGTGGCAGAAGATAGCCAAGGTCATGGCACGTTTTGCCAATATGCCTGAACCTGAATACAGGGAGGACAGGGAGTATGTTAAATCGGCAGGAAAATCATGTGGTGTGTTTGACGCTTCCAGATATGAGGTGAAACCAGTTGACACAGGTAAAATACCCGGACTGTTCTTCCAGCGCAAACTTTCAAAAGCAACCGTCATTGATCTTTCTCCTTTTATATATCTTATTAGAGACAGGAACAACGGAAAGTTTGATGGTTACAATATCGGATTTCCATATACTGACGGAAAGGGAAATGAAGTCAGGGGGTATGAAATCAGAGGACATGGCGGTTACAAGTCGAAGGCTGCCGGTACGGATTCGTCATCTTCGGCATGGGTGGCTGTTCCTTCTGGTATCAGTCCGGACAATGTAAGAAGCGTGTTCTTCTGTGAATCTGCATTTGATGCCATGGCCTTCTACCAGATGAACCGGATACAGATTGGGGACAGTGCGGCTCTGGTTTCACTGGGCGGCACATTTTCCGACCGGCAGATAACCGGAGTCATGGAACGCTTTCCAAATGCACGTGCCTTCGACTGTTTTGACAACGACCTGGCCGGGAGGATATACGGACTACGCATGATGGCTCTGCAGGAAGGTATTCAGATGAAGATAAGCAGGACTGACGGCGGCATCCGGATTGAAGCGAAGGGAAAGGTATTCGAGCCCGACATGGAGCGTCCCCTACTGGCCCAGGTTGCCAGGCAGCTGAACATCCGGTACCGCATGGGACAGTGGCTTCCTCCGAAGGCTTTCAAGGACTGGAACGACTGTCTGCTGAACAGGCCGATGGAGCCGGTGATTTCACCTCATAAGGAGGAACGTGAACAGAATCTGAGCGAACAAAGGAATAAAGGACGTAAAATCTGAATGATATGGACAAAATCAAGTTAAGAATAACGGTAGTGACTGCTTTGGCGGTTTTTCTGCTGAAAGGTGCTGACACTTTTGCACAACAGACAGACCCGACGCTGACGGGTGCTGTCTTTGCACAGACTTCCACTCTGAAGAATATCTATGACAAACGTCAGAAGGCACACGAGAAAATCATTGCTGCCGAGACTGCCGTAACGGTTGCACTCGACAGGGTACACAGTGTGGAGGACAAGATGCTTGAATATCTTTCCAATGCACAGGGTGCCATGCAGAATCTCTATCAGATTAAGCGTGCCGGGGAACTGGTGGCCACGGAGATACCTCAGAACTGCAGCCTGCTGCTCAAATCGGTCGGCAGTAACCTGAAAGGAACGGCCATTGCTGCAATCGTCTCGGACGAGCTGGCTGATGCCGCAACCCAGATGGCTGCGCTTTATCCGTTCATGAAGCAACTGGTGACTTCCGGGAGCTATGATACAGGCGGTTCTGACGGAGGCAAAGAGAAGCACAAGGTAAACCTGCTCAGTTCTTCCGAGCGGTACTACATAGCAAACGAGGTACTGACCAGACTGGAGGCTGTTAATACCGACCTCTTTATCCTGGCATGGCAGGTACGCACACTCTCATGGAACGACCTCTGGTTCTCTCTTGACCCGGAAGGATGGGCAAACGTGATGTCCGGCAAGAACATCATAGGTGGAATCGTTGCGGACTGGAACCGGGGGTTCTCATTCAATTAATTCAAACATTGTAATTTATAAGGAATATGGATTCAGAAAAGAAGATTATAGGAGGCTGTCCGTTCTGCGGCGGCAACGTGGTGAAGACCTGCAAGGGGTATCGCTGCGAAAACAACACAGGTGAGCATCCTTCTTGTGTGCTCAACATCAATGCCATCATCGGCAACCGGAAAATGAATGACGAGGAGATTGCCGAGTTTCTGGAGAAACGCCGTATCCTTCTGGACGGCTTTTCCACCAAGGAAGGAAAGACTTTCCCGACAGTGCTGGAACTTGCTGATGACGGTGCAGTCAATATGCAGTCTGTTATCGGCAGGTGTCCGCACTGCGGCGGCGAGGTACGTGTGGGAACAAGGGCTTTCAACTGCTCAAACTACAGCAATCAGGAAGCACCGTGTTCATTCGCCATCTGGAGGAATATAGGAGGCCATCAGCTGACACTGGAAGAGGCGAAGGAACTTTGTGAGAAAAACATTACTTCATCCGAACTGGAGATGTACCGGGAGGACGGTTCAATTTACCGCAAACGCCTCGGTCTGGCTCCGGACAAACTTCAAATCGTAAAGATATGAAACAGGGAAAGAAACTTCTGATACTGCCTGCAGTGGCAGTTCTGCTCGGAATGGGAACCGGCTGTTCCGGCAACAGCGGGAATAAGGCGCAGGATATTGCAAGAAAGGCACTGATGGCTTCGGTGGACAATCCGGAATCCGTAAAAATAGTCGGTATCAGCAAACCGGATTCTGTATTTGGCCGTGAGTATGTTACCATGAAGGAGAAGATGGCTCTTTCTGTGGCCATGATGAAAATCAGCCGCAGGTTTATGGAGGATACGGATTTTGATAATCCGGATTCAGAATGTCACGGGATGTCAGGGCAGATGAAACGGCAGATGGATGCTATGACAGCACTCCGTTCTCTGATGGTTTCCGGTGAGCTGAAGCCTATGGGTGATGAAAGTAGTCAGGAACGCAAGCCGTTCAGCGGTTGGAAGGTAAAGATAGAGTATGAAGCTACTGATTCAGACGGACAGCCATACCGTTCTGAATACTGGTTCATTATGGACAAGGAAGCGCAATGTGTAATCAGGTCATTTGAAATCCCACTGTTATGAAACTGAAAAGAATTTTATTACCGATTCTGGCATGGAGTGGGCTGATGCTCACTTCCTGTCATTGTGAACATGAAGAGTTCACAGGTCACTTATCTTCCCTTCAGGTCGGCAATGTGGTCTGTTCGGACGGGAATATATTGTCCATGGACAAATTCAAGCAATCTGACAAAGAAGCTGTTGCCATAGTCTTCCATGTAAACCGTAGTCCTGAAGCTGATAATCTCGGTTATGCAGTTTACATTCATGATATGGAACCGCTGGCTTTTGCCGACAGTCTTGGTATTGACCAAGGGACTTCTGCATCATTGACTGATGAGGACGGAAATGAGAATACCTATTCTTTGTTCAATAATGATGAAGTCAAGTCACCGATGGCTGTCAGGACTTTTGATTTGTGGAGTTATGGGCAATCGGCCTATATTCCTTCTGTCCGGCAGCTCTCTTATCTGTTTGCTGTCCGGTATCAGATTAATGAATGTATAACTGAAGTCGGTGGAACTCCAATTAATCTGAATCCTGGCGAATGCTGGTTGTGGTCATCTACTGAAGTGAAAGGACAAAAGGAAAATAAGGCCTGGCTTTATTCCTTGCAGTCTGGAACCGTTCAGGAAACGCCAAAAGATCAAGCGCATAAGTTCAGGCCAATTATTTCAGTATATAAAACAAGATAGAACAAGTTTACAAAATCTTATATGAGGATGTGTCAAAACTAAAATGACTACTCCTCAAATTTACAGATTATAACTATGATATTTAAAAGGGTCGTATCAAACTCTGTATTGAGTAATAATACGGCCCTTCCTTTAGTCTTTCAGTATGCTCAAATTTCAAATTATAAGTTCTTATTTTTCAAAAAATGAGTTTTGACACCCTAATATATTTTTCTGTAGATTAAAATATTAAGTCTATATTAATTATTATCTAAGATTTTCACTACATCGTCTTCTGACCATGATTCTTTTAACTTAGACTTGAAATCGTCTATATTATTAGCCGACTTTATAAGCCTTTTGTAGAAATCTGCGTTCTGGATAATAACGTTTTTAACATCATTATTTTGTATAACAGGTTTAATTATTTTATCAATGACATCCTCTGTTCTTCCATTTAGTCTACCATATTTTCTCAGATTTAATTCAAGAAGTTTAAATCTATTTGCATCAATACTTATGTTACTATTGCAATAAGAGTCACGAATTACAGAAAACACATGAGTTAATTTAGAACCATCGATATTTTTTACAATTTTAGTAGTATAATCATTTATGGGTACATTACCACTTGCTATTCGTTCACATATTAATCCTCCAAAATTGTTAATAATATCAGGTATAGGTTTCATACAGTCATTCTCAATGAGGGCATTAATAATACGGTGGCAATAATCGTTTGAATAATTTCCTATTGTATTTATTAAATCTGTTTCTTTTACAGAAAGAAGAAGGATTTTTATAGCTGTTTGGTTAATTAAATCTGTAAAATCATTTTTGATCGTTGATGTAATATCGTAAATATTTGAATTGGGATTTAAAGTCTTTAATTTAGGCAAATCGGTTATGGTCTTATTTATCAAATCCTTAACATCCCATTTGTTGATAAAATCTAAAAGTTCTTCGTCTGTTACGTTATATCTACTTTTAATATCTTCATATTGAGGCATTATCGTAAATATATTTAAATATACCCCAATGCCATGCTTTATCATATATGATATGACCTTGTTTAAGGTACTGTTGTTCCATGATTGGTTTTTGTATATTAAATCACTTTCATCTGCATAGTACTCAATGTTTTCTGCTATAGATGCGACTAATGAATCGTCTATATTTATACTGCCATTTTGTGCTATATAGATTGATAACGTATCTATATAGCCATCATTTTGCGTTGTTTTATTGGTGTTTTCAAGATTTGTGCGCAATGTATTTATAAAACTTGATGAAGGCAATTTTTCGAGAGGTTTATCATTGCTAAACAGACAACGGTAAGTATTAAAAATCTGTCCAGCGTTATTCGCTTCAATTAATTCATTTGTAATCGCAGACTTTATTGTTTCTTTAAGTAAACTAAAATCACAAAATGAAGATTTGATTAGAATATTTACAACTTCAAAACCATTAAATTCATTAAGCTGAATCTCTGATAGATACTTGTCTAATATATCAGGTTGAATTTGTAGGTTATAATCTTGATACATTTCTTTGGCCTCTTTAACTGCCTCAATGAAAACTTCGGGGGAGACTTCTTTTGATGGCAGTTTTATATACTTAGCAATACCATCTATTGTTTTTAGTTGGTTAATACAGCGCACATATTTTGATCCAGAAAATTCTTTTGAAACTCTCCAAGAATTACACAGTTTGTCAACAATTTGTTTCTTTGTTTCGTCACTTACATGAACTAAAAGGATTTTGTAAACATTTGGAAATTCCAATGTGGAAATTGACTGTTTCTTTTGTAATGAAGCTAAATTCTCCCAGATTTCGTTAATCGTAGGATTATTTTTAACTAACCCATTCAGAACTTCAATCATTGCAGCCAGTTTTGCAGTATCAGTATTGGTATAAACTTCTGTTAATATAGTATCAAAATTTCCATCTGTTTCTGCATATTCATTGATATTATATCCTTCTAGTTTATCTATACAATTATTTATGTATCCAGTTAATGGAATTTGTTTAGCGTTTGCTATGTCAACGCCATAAGCTAAAGCTGACACTTCTGCTTTAAGTTTCTCATTATTTTGTATAATGTTTGAAGCTATGCCTAAATACTCCCCACTTAATATTTGTTTTATTTCATTATTGTCTTTGTGTATAGCATCTTTATATAATTGATATACAGCCATGCTTACAATGTCTACATCGTCATGTCTGACTTTATAAAGTGATACAAGTCTATTTATAAAGATTATTATATCCCTGATATTAGCTTCATTGTGTTGTAATCTGTACAACCTATTAATTATATTCTCATCTTGGTTTTTAGTATTACCAAATGCTTCTTCAAATAGTTTTCTAAAAATTCCTTTATAATCAGTTATTACAGGCTTAGGAACAGTAAAAGTAACTGGAAATGTCTTATTGATAAAATATTGAGCTAATTCATGGGCTTTCGTTTCGTTATCTCCAAAAGCACATGAAAGATGTGTAATATCATAAGGTATTATTACCCAAATGTTTTCAAAGCCAGTTTCTGCAAAAAAAGTGTGAATAGAGGACCATAATTGTTTAACTTTTTCGGCAGGTAATCTATCCATATTGTCAAAAACAATAACAAGTTTTCTGCACTTTTTAGGATTAAGATTGTCTGAAACATCTTGCATCCATCTTTTGAATTCAACAACTGACGGTTCTTCTTCACTAATAACTTCGTATTCAGTCTCTTTTTTTTCTTTATCATTGTATACAGCAAGTATATAGCTGAAATTTCTATAATTAGGATTTTTCCACGCTGCTATAGCCCACACTATAAGAGTTATAATAATGGGTAATAGGGCAATAATTATTGACCATCCCCAACCACACTTATCTGCTAACAATGCACCAGTAAGAGACGCTATACTGGTGAGTATTGTTGTGATAGTACCTGCAATTACACCATTGCTTAAACGTGGATATGATAAGGTTGTTGTTTCAGTCTTTCGTGCTAATAGTAGTTTTAATTTTTTAGGCCATGTAACGGATTTTGTCCCTCCACCTTTTGTTGTAATCTTTGTATAGCCGATTAGTATCTCTTCGTTGACTAATTTATCGGTAAGTTGCTCCAATAATGATCTGCGTTGCAGGTCTTCTTGATTACCCCATGCATCATATTCAAAAAAGAAGTAGTCGGAATCATCTTTTTGCAAATGTTTTTCGATAAGTTTTACGACATTTGATTTTCCAGCTCCCCAAACACCTTCTATGCCTATTATTCTAGGTAAACAATCTTTTTTTGGTAAAGAATCATTATCTTTAATATGCTTAGCTATTGCTTTTGATAGAGCTTCCTGGGAAGCTCCATCAAATTTATCTATGCCCTGAGGCTTATCCTGAATGAATCTAGGAAATTTTGTCATAATGTTCTATTTAATTGTTGAATCCAAATTTATTCCATGCCTCCATAACCAAGCGTTTGGTACGGTACTCACCAAGTTCTCGGAGCTCCCGTTCTTTGAGCACACGGAATGTTTCGTTGATACAGCCCTTGCCACACACATCTTCTGGATCAAGGATATAGCGAAGATCTTCGGTGGTAAAACCATATAAATGAGCAAAGATTGCATCCAGTTCGGCTTGCCACACAGCTCGTTGTCCTTCATCCCATATGACTGGTTCTTCAGGAAGATCATACTCTGCTGGGCACTCTTCTCGCAACTCCTCCATCCAACAATCCATATCGTGGTTAAACCATACAAGTTTTCCAACGCGCTCAATTATTTCTTGTTGAAAACCAGAATCTTCTATTTGTTTAGGCGTTAAAATCGGAAGTTGTGCAATAATATAATTACTCATATTACTCCCTCCCATTTTTTGTCTAACAATGTAGTCAAAAGAAAGAGAATTAAGCATTGACATAAAAATACATCCTTGCATTGTACTTCGAGACGGGTTTACAAAATGTATGGATTCTCCTACACCTACAAATCTTGGTATGAAGCACACGACACATGTCCTTTCATTTGTTGAATTGGAAACCTTTCTAATGCCTAATGTCCAAGAATGTTTCCATTCCCACAGAATTTTATTATTTGAATCTCGTTTTATATATGAGGCTTCCACATCTAAAGCTGGTATCCAATACCATGGGTAAATCAAATGATTGGGATTCATTAAATCGTTTTTATTAAGTGCTGGTATAGTATTTGGTCTGTCCACTACATTAATTGGCCATGTTGCAAAATGATGATTATAAAACCATATCATTTTCCCTTCATAGAGAGGGACGTATTTAATTCCATCAGTTGTAATGAAAGTTGTTCCATTAAACTTTCCTCCAATATTTAGTAACTCGCGATATGTTTTGAATAAATGTGAATCATTTGACATATGAAACATACTACCAAATTCAATACTCCAAGGATTTGATTGAGTATCTTCTTTAAAGATTATATTACATCTACGATAGATTGCTGATGTAAGTTTTGCATCTTTACTTGTCCTAAAAATCGGACAAGTTTTGGTATTTGGATTTAATAGTGAAAAGTCACTTGATTGGAGTTTATATACACGATTAGTATCTTGTAAATGATCAAGTCTTGTAAGATAGAATCCGGCATTAACAATTCTAGCTTTTTCTTGTGATTTTCCTGCTGTTATAAGGCAGAATTTAAACATACGGTGAATATCGAATAATCCCTCTTTATTTTCAAAATCATATAGTGAAATTAATCTATTCTCGTTAATAAGTTTTGAAAAGAAAAGTTTACATTCGTCGCTAATTGCAATACCAGTAGGTAAGACCAATCCCCATGCTTCTACTGAACAATTTAAGCAATGTTCGGCGAATAGGGGATAAAAATTGATATCTCCGACAGCTGTAAGTGTAAATCGTCCTGAGAAACGTATAAAACGACTCATAGCTTCTGCATTAGCTTGCGCATTTTTGTATTCAATATATAGATCAGGATTGGTTGTAGGCAAATTTGCAATAGCCTGCTTCCGTTGTGCAGCGGTACCCGCATTTACAATGTCTATACGACCATTCTGTTCAAACCATTTCTTATCCTCCACTTTGATTTTGTCCCAAGGTGGATTACCACACATCACATCAAATCCACCTCCATCAGCAAAAACTTCGGGAAACTCAACGCACCAGTGGAAGAAACGATTGGCCTGTGCCACTTCGTTCACTTCTTGTTTGAACGAATCAGGAAGGACCTGTAAACCTTCCATCTCCTCAGCTGTATAATCAAGATACTTTATCTCCTGTAAAGCATTATAAACTGTACGGGTATAGGGAATATTGAATGGGGTAAATGTTTCGGTTTCACTATCAAATTCAGAAGTCAAATCTGTTGCATGGAATTGTTTGTAAAAACTATAAACATATATATCACAAGCTCGTCGTAGACATTCTACACGAGGGGATTGCATCAATTCTTTCCATTTTGATTGCTTTGTAAGCTCTTGTAAGAGTGAGTCTTCAGGTAAATCATTAATTTCTTTAACCTTACCGGCCAGTCCGATTTGCTCGCTATCAATGCTTTGAATAGCAATATCCTGACTGAACAAAGTTACAGATAGGCCTATATTTTTCCCACTACGAACTAAGTCGACATCTTTGAGGGCCTGTTTGTTGAGCTCAATAATTCTTTTCTTGGTTTCTTTATTATCAGCAGTGAAGGCTTCTTTGGGAACTCCATCAAGGAGTACGTCAAGGTTGGTCACTCCAACAACAGAGTTACCGCAACGAATATGATGGTCAAGGAAAGAAAGTGGTTTTCCAGCACAATAGCCTTCAATCCAAAGCACAACCTTACAAAGTTCTACAGCATCGGGGTTATAGTCTACTGCATAGATGCACTTCTGAATCACCTCACGAAGAGCTTCACGGTAGTCGAGCGAAGCCGGATTGTCTTCACCAGTACGTAAGGTACATATATACCAGGCTAAAGTTCGAGCCATGGCCAAAATAATATGACCAGAACCGCTTGCTGCATCACATACTTTCATAGAAAGAAGTGAACGAACTTTTTCCTCGGTAGTCTGACATTTTTCAATGCGTTCCTTTATCACCGGTTCCAATGTAGTACGGATTAAACTTTGTACGAGATCCGGACGGGTATAGTAAGAACTGGATGATTTTCTATCAAGTCCTGCTCCAAAAGTAAAGTTCCACTCTGGAACGGATGTTCCCGACGTAATAACAGCACGCATTTCAAGAATACCCTCGTATACTGAACCAAACTCTTCTACATCAAGAGATGAATAATTAATCTTTACACGATTTCGCTTTTCATCTCTAAACTCATTTAGGCAAGAGAAAGCAGCAAGAAGCTGTTCATTGGTAATTTGGCATTGACGTAAATAATGTAATGTCTCAGAAGCGAATAATACGCCTCCAAGAGGTTTTATAAAGAGTGGAGCTCCGAATTTTTCATCTTCAAAAAGTTGGAAAGAATCCATTAACCCTTCCCATAAATCGCAGTAACGTTCATTGCGTAAATAGGGTAACTCTGATAAGCCACGTAAGCGAGACACTGCATAATATTTCTTGTAAATGTCCTGGCAACGAACTTTTTTATCATAATCATTATCTGTATCCGGAGCACCGATATTGTATACCAGATTGCGGTCTTCAATAATGAAGAGAAATAATAATCTGTAAATAAAATGAATCAGTTCTTTATTCAAAGTCTGTGCGTTTGCTTCACCATTGATGACAGCCTGTCTGAATACTTCATTACCTTCACCTTTTCCGCATACCACTGCACGGCCCAGTATTTCCATTGCTTTTTGAACGGCATCACTCAATCCAGCACGAATGCGATTGCCGCTTTCAATAGAACGATTGAACCATTGTTCCATAATACAGGCATCATCCCCGCTGTGTGTAAAACGGGAAGTATGCATCAGTCGGAACAACAAGCAGAATTCAGCGTAATGATCTTCCTCGACCATACGACGTATGTCGAATTCAATATATGTAAGTTTGACTAATTGCCCGGTATTACGAATTATACGCAATACCTGACCGTTAGTCACTATACCATACACATGTTCTGTATTATTTAAATAATCAAGCATAGTGGCATGTGGCGACTTCTGACGACGTTCTCCTTTCTGACGTATGTCAAGAGTACATTTATCAAGAGTATCTAAGTTGATATCACCAGTCTTGTCACCTACTATGATGACAGGCATATCTGCTAACTCATGGCAAATATATGGAATATCAAATCTTCTTTCGCCGGCTTCTATTTGAGTTGGCTGATAGTCTAAAGAATAATCCAGACTTGTAAAGAAACGCTCCATGAGACGGCGAACAGATTTTGTACCATATGGATCACGAAGCAAATTGCGCTCTGCAAACAACTTCCAGTCGTTGCGAAGTGAACTCCATGCATTATCTATTTTTGCTGTAAGTGATACATCTAAATTAAAATCCTGTTCACGGTTTCCTTGCATTGATGAGTCTGTTTCTATCTCATGCAAAATGTCATCAGATAAAAGATGACCATATATATGAATTGAAGTATAATCCATTGTTCTATAATTTTGGCATATAAACATAAGCAGCTATCACATCCATAGGCAGCACTGGATTAACCACCTGATATTCAGCTTCAGTAAGATATGTACGATATTGAGCAAATGAACGTACAAGATTATTAGCACGTTCCAGAGCTATATCATCAGTGTGTTCTCTAAGAGTTTTCTCATTTTCAACCCATTCCAATCGTCGGTTGAATGCAGTGCGTTGTGCTGCTATTTCAATGTCACCTGTAGCACGAGACTCCAAGAATAATTTACGGCATTCTTCATCGGAAATAAAGTCATGGTTCTCAATTTTTCCTTTATATCCCAGAAAAATCATTTCCTCACCTACAACCTGATGGTCTTTTTGCTTTGTCTCACTGATAACAGAGCGAACACGCATTAGCAATATGGTCGTTGCTGTATCAACCATATCCGTTTCGATAACCATTGCACGACATGCGCCCAAGGGACCTCCGTTTATTGTATCGTTTACAACTCCTCGCGATAAGTCTTCCACAAATGAATGGTTGCGACCTATGTACATATAGTTTTTGGGAGTTGGCGATGCAAATGATATTCTCACAGTACCTTTCTTATCGATTGCACGTGAGAAGTATGATTTTAGATTGTCCTCCAGCTCAATTAGCTGAAAAGAGTAGCACAAAGGAAGAATATCTTCTTTGACATTAATTCCAGCATGACGGAGCTCGCTAACAACAAAGTCCCTTGTATCATTTACATCCCCAATTACTTTTTTTGCTTCATTTAGACTTTCAACAAGCCTGGTTGGATTCATAGCTTTTGTATTATGAGCAAAATAGGTATGAGATTTTTTCTCAATCTCTACTGCTCGTTGAAGGCGTAGTTCATGCTCCTCAGTTGTTTCCGTGAAGTCTTCAAAATCAAAAAGTGTGGGTTGATGAATAAATTTCTGCTTCGTATCAAGTACAATGATTTCTTCCATAATGTTTTCCATCAAGGACGAGTCATTATCAGCAATAGGAATATAAATACCAAGATTCTTACGAATTTGCTCTTGCTTACGATAAAGCACTTTCATAATAATCTTGTCAACAGGATTGTTTTCTTCATCAAATAAAGTAAAAATACTTACTTCTGGTTCAGTCTGTCCAAAACGGTCTATACGTCCATTACGTTGCTCCACACGGTTAGGATTCCATGGTAAATCATAATGTATGACACTATTAAAACCATTCTGCAAGTTAACACCTTCAGACAAACAGTCAGTACAAACAAGGATATGACGAGGTGTTTTTGACAACTCATCTATCTTCATCTTACGATCTTCATCAGTAAGTTTACTTGTAATAACTTCAATAGCTACATCTTTGTATTTCTTATTTGCCCTAATATGTTTTTCGACTATTCCTTTGCAATACTCAGCGGTCTGTATATATTGACAGAATACTATAGGATTATATCCTGAGTTTAAGGCAAAATCTATAGCTTTTGCTAATTCCTTAACCTTTGAATCCTGCTCATTTTCTTTTATTTCCATAAGTGCTGAAATAAAAGAACGGAACTTTGTTTTATCACTATTAGTAGCCTGCTCGTATGATTCAGGAATTACATCGTCATTGATATAACCATCCTTTAAAGCATCGTTGAATTTGAAGATTTTTTCGTCATCTTCTACCGCATCATCTGAATCATTGGATTGTTTGGTAATCTTATTCTTCAACATACTGATACCAGCATCAGGACTAGACATCACGCCACGAATAAGAGCTAATAAGTCCCAATAAATATATCTCTGTTTCTGTTTTTTTAAAGTTTTAGCCTGTTTGACTCCTTCACGCACATAATCAATAATATCCATTAACAAAGCATAATACTGATTACTGAGACGATATTGTTGGTCAAATTGAACTCGTTCTGGGAAGATGATATCATTACCCACATATGGTTTTACATCAGCACGTCTACGCTGTATGAAATAGTGTGATAGTTCCTCTCGCTGTTTTGCATCTTCCAATGTGTAGTGCTTGAATTCAGGTTTCAGAAGACCTATTACAGATTGAAACTCCTCCATATTGCCACTGTGCGGTGTAGCCGTCAGGAGAACTATATGTCGATCTGTTGTTGCCAAATCTGAAAGAAGTGAATGACGCAACTGCTGTCCTTTGTTTGCCCCTTTAGGCTTAGCACAAGTATGTGCTTCATCTACAATGATAAATTCCGGACAATGCTGCAAGAACATCTGTTTACGGTCAGACGATTTGATATAATCAATAGATATTATCTGGAACGGAATATCTCGAAATACATTCTGATTGGCACGCATATTTTTTTCCAAACGGCTTATTGTGCTCGAACGAATGATTTCGGCTTCCAATCCAAATTTATCACGAATTTCATTCTGCCACTGTTCACATAGGTGTGGCAGACAAATTACAGCAAAGCGTTGAATCTCTTTTCTATCTAAAAGTTCTTTAGCGATTAACAAAGACTCTAAAGTTTTACCGATACCAACGTCGTCTGAAATAAGCAGACGAATTATTTGATGTTTAAGAGCCAATATTAAAGGTACCATCTGATATGGACGGGGTTCAAAAGAAAGTCTTCCCAAACATTGAAAAGGCCCAGCTATATCACGAAATGACAATCGGCACGCATTATAAAGAATACGTGCTGCCTCGGGATAACTGTTAACTCCAATATCCTCTGACGAGGGTTTACGAAAATTATAAGAATTAACTGTCGTTTTTAGTTTATCACCATACAACGGCTTATACAAACCTATAGTTTCAGCATCTGTACCGCCTAAAGGCTTTATTATCAGTAGGTCTTTATCTGATGACTGTTGAACCACCCATGGACGTGAGCGGAATTCAACAAGTGTTCCTGTTTTATATTCCATTTCAATTAACTTATAGGGGTAAATATATCTGGATGTGCATCTATAAACTCTGCCAATGGAGTTTTGTAGTGCCATACAATAACTACATAACCTGCATCTTCAAGCACTTCACGTTTCCTTCTATCATCTTCTTGTATATCTGGATTATCATGAGGTGTACCGTCACAGAATACAACAATGCGCTTACCATACATAAAGTCAGGCTTGACATAGTAGCGTTCTGGAAACATTGGCTGAGCCTTATCTGGAAGACGTAATTTATGCTCATAAAGATATTTTAAAAATTCATATTCTGTACTACTGTTATGGTCGCGAGTAGCTTCCAGTTCCTCATATTGTCGATCGTAGCTTAAACTCTGACCTGCTTCACGAACTTCAATTTTAGCATCCATCATCATACGCAGGGTTGTGTAAATCTTGCGTATATCAATCTGTTGATGATATGGTTGATTATAGTAATTTAATAAATTAGTATAGTCAGCCGGCACTAATCTAGAAAGCTCTTCACTAGACAAAGAATCCTGTGTATTATAGCAAATTTCATAAGCACGATTAACTATTGCATGATATGCACTTGGTTCTTGAACAAGCCTTCCTAGTACACCGAGAGAGCCTTCTGCATTCTCATAAATAAGCACGTTAGGAATACTATCTTCTCCCATTACTTCTGCACCAATTTCACTACCTTCAATTTGAAAGACGTCTTCAATAGCTTGTTTAAAAGCATAAAGAAAAGTACGTACTGCACCCTTGTCTGCCAAAGCTAATGCTTTAAGAGGTTGAATGTATATAGCGTTAGCTGTTGTTTCTGTAAATAATTTAACAGGCTTTATGTGTCCAAATTTTTCAGGGTTCTGCTCACGTTCTTTAGTTATAGCTGTCATGCGTTCAGCACTAATCCAATCACCTGTCTTTGTATCAAATGGAAAGCCATTACTATTTCCTTCATTTTTTGATTCAAGAATGTAAGTCATTCGACATGAAGGAATATATAAAATGTTAGCCAAATGGGTTTCATTTTCTGTTTTAAGTTCACATTTTCTGATAGAACGGGAATTATCAGATGTGAAATAAGTCTTTTTATCATAGAATTTACGTGAACGTTCTTCTTCTTGACAAGTTATCTTTTCACTTTCCTGAGCTATCATATCCTGCATTTCTATGCAATAACCGGGAATAAGTTGCGACAAACCGTCAAGACTTTCTCCTGTTATAATATCAACATGATGAGAGGTATTTTCTATGTCTTTGTATATTACTCCAGTCTTAGGATTGACAAAGAACTTATGCTGAGTTGGCTCTGTTGTAATCATCATACGCTTAACACGGAACTTTCCACCATTAGTATAGATAATATTTTGTGGGCCAAATTCAGACAAGGCCAACGACTTAGCACGACTCAGATACTCAACTTTATCACTCTTATATTGTAAAAGAACACGTTGCGGAAGTTTTGTGAAGTTATATCCTGGTAAAAATCCTTCGCTTGCAAAATAACGATATGGGTAAAACTCATTCTCTTCTGCATTTACACCCTGATTTTGTCCAAGAAGCATATCACGAAGCTCTGTTCCACGTTTTTCTTTTAAAAGAGCCTCTTTCTTTTCACTTGAATTATCGCCATATATATTGTTTCTAATTATGGTTTGTGCTTCCTCGATTTGTTGTTGAGCCAGTTTGAACAAGCTACGCCAACGATCTAATGCTTTGTCAAAGTCAGATTGATAACAATTCAAAATATTATCCATCCATGAATTAGTAAACCAAAATGGTTTTTCTGTAAATATTTTTTCAGCTAAAAATTTATCAGAAATGGCCTTCTTAAATATTTCCTTTATCTCAGTCTTACGTTCTTCCGAAAGTTGCAAATAGCGAACGACCTCAGGTTTTAATGTTATATTCCTAGCGTCACTATAATCTACAAGCTCAGCAATGCCTTTTGATAGCTGTGGTATAGGACACACTGACAATATAGTTGAATGTAAGTGAGTAGAGAATAATTCCTCATTAATAAGTTCCATACGAGGAGCTTTTACTTCACCATTAACCATTTTTTCAGGGTGACGTAGATAGTAATTCTCGTGTGAATTTCGAGAACGACAATATGTATAAATTAAAGCAGCTTGCCCACTACGTCCAGCACGTCCAGCACGTTGTGTATAGTTTGCTGGTGTAGGTGGAACGTTTCTCATACCAACTATAGACAGGTCTTTTATATCAATACCAAGTTCCATTGTTGGCGAACAATACAATACTGGAAATTCCCCATTACGGAATTGTTGTTCACGTAATTCCCTTTCTTCTTTTTGTACTTGACCTGTATGGTCTTTTGCTTGGAGATTAATATCTGATAATGGAATATTCTTATAGAAATCCTGGAAATATTTATTCGGGTTATAGACAATCTCGTTTCCTATGGTACGAATCTTTGTCAAGTCTGTTCGCAAACTTTTTTCGTTTCCTTTTTCCCATAGAATACTTGAATAAAATAGCTGATATGCACCATCTTCTTCTTGAATATAATTACCCAAAGCCGCAAAAAGTGATGTCATATACTCTATATATTCTTCTTGATTACTGATAGTAATAGTTGCCCCATTTTTGACCAAGAAATCCCTGACAAAAACAGCCAGTTTAGAACGATATCCGGCAATAATTTTGCCAAAGGCTTTACGCTTGTTCGAAGGCCTCACAAAACATAAGGCATTTGAGGATCTAATTTTATCATTTTCATCAAGAGTCCAAGGAGATTTTAGATATTCACGTACTTGATTCTCTATATCCTTAACATTTGATTCAGAACGCTCTGCAGTATAAATACAAAGTTGATGACGCATATAGTCTAATATCTGAATAATAAACTTTTCTTTTGCATCATCACTTAATCCCTCAAGTTCTGGTATGTCATATAAGCGTTCACATCCATTCTCTCCTGTAATCTCATCATGCAGAAATTCGTAATTAATATTTAACAGTGCACAATCTTCTAGATTAGGCATACTAACTTGCCAATTCCCAGCCAAATCATCATAAATAATTGAGCCAAGATAACGCCTCATAACTTCCTTTACTTTTTCTGCACGGCCACCACGAAGATTTTTATAACGTTCATTGAAGTATTCTTCCTGTTGTAAATTTAAGTGTTCAAATACAAGCCTAGCAATTTTATCACTACCAATAGGTTCATCAGAAGATTTAACTGCATTCCAAATCGCAGAACGTATTTTACCAATTCTTACAAAATCATTAAAATGACCAGCCTGCAAAGCTGCATCTTGACGTGCATCCACAAAGGTCATAAGTTTTCTGTCTTCCGATGAAACACCAGCCTCCTTCATTTCAATAATATTCTCATATGAGAGCACTGTAGTGGCCGTACTACGACCTTCAGAGCCAATCTTTGCTAGTTTTGACCATTCTTTAGTAGAACCACTATAAACAGCTTTTGCAGTAGGATCATATTTTAATGGAGATGCAACATATATACCTTCAATATATTCAACAAAAGAATCAGGCGTACTATTTGAATTACCATACACATTAAAGTATATTTTTCTAGGCATACGTTCCCGATATGTAGGTTTTAATTTACGATTACCTCGTCTATCATAAGTGAACCAATCATCAGGTATATCATCAGATCCTTCATCAAGAAGTAAGTCGTCAATATTTTCATTCTCATGTGGTATGATAATATATCCATCATTTGTAGAGGTAGTCTGCTCATCAATATCTGAATCTATTCGTTCGTCAAAATTACGTGGAGTAAGATTTCCATTATCTTCTATTCTAACAGAATACATTTCATGTCCAGATAATCGACTGAACATTATCGGAAAATACTTAACTTTATTTTCATCATCTGATAACTCCTCACAATATAATTTCTCCTCCACAGTTATATATCGACATGAAGGTGTCCCTAGAGTAGCATATACATTACCTGTCTGTGGAATAAACTGGTGAATCTTGTAAGGTAAAAGTTTAGAATTACTTTTAGTAGAGATATTAAAATCATTACACCAATTAAGAACATCAATAATATGCTTAGTACAATCATCTTTATCAATGCAACCATTGATATATGTAGATAATTTATCAGCTATTTCTTCTACTGAGTATGGTTTACCACGGAAATATTTATTTTCAACTTCATCATATCGAAGAGCTATATTTTGCTCAATCCAATTTGTTGTTGGATAATTCATAATAAGTTCTGCATCAAGTACAGTGGGTACAGGAGAACTAATTGCCTGAATGATTTCATCTTTTGTGAAATTTGGACGAGATAAGCCTAATCGTAATGTTTCATCTATAACTTGTTCATTAGTATATGTGCTTCCAAATATGCATGCAGCAACTTCAGCGACTTTTTCACGCTGTTGTTTATATGTCAGCTTATCATCTGAAACCATTGTAGCTGAAGTTCCAAAACAGTAAACTTTATTCTTAGATTGTGCTTTAATTCTTCTGACAAGGAACGACACATCACTACCTTGCATTCCACGATAAGTATGCAACTCATCAAATACAAGATAATGAAGGTTGGCCAAGAAACAATCACGTAAACTCTGCTCATCTCCGGCACGAGTCATGAGCAGTTCAAGCATCATATAGTTAGTAAGTATTATGTTTGGAGGATTCTGTTGTAATCGTTCACGGATTTGTTGAGATTCCTGCCCTGTATATTTCCCAAAAGTAAATGGACATTCTTTACCTGTTGCATTTTCATATTGTAAACGGTACCTATCCAATTCTTCAGACTGAGAGTTTATAAGAGCATTCATTGGATATACAATAATGGCTATTGTCTTGTTTACACAATCTTCTTGATGCTGTAAAATATAATTAAAGATCGTAGCCATAAATGTACGGGATTTACCAGAACCAGTACCTGATGTTACTATAAATTCTTTATTCAAGCATCCTAATTCTATAGCATTCTGTTGATGTTTATAAAAAGGATTCTTAAAAAATAATCCTAATTCCTCATGAATAGGTAAACCATTGTCAATCATTGTGGCAACATCAATCCCTAAAGCAAAATTTGGATTAAACTGTATTAATGCCTTTGGCCACAATTTTTCATTTTGAATAGCTTCACTGACTTCTTGTTTAATACGTTCATCTTTAATTGAAACGAAACTACTTATATAATCTTTATAACTTTGTTTCAATTTATTATATATGTCTATTATATTCATAGTCTTTATATTTGCTCTATTGTTAATATTTTTAAACAAACAACAATGTTATTCTTCTTCAATTTCCTTTTCAGGTGTTGGAATCAATAAATCTCTTATATTTACCCCTAATGCCAAAGCTATTTTTTTTAGAGTTGTAATATCAGGTTGGGAAGTATTTGTACACCATTTTGATACTGTTGCCGGGTCCTTTCCTAATTTAGAAGCTAACCATTTATTAGTTTTTTTTCGCTCCACAAGTACAATTTTTATACGATTCAATTCTTCCATTCTGCCATTTGATTGCGTTTGACGCAAATTTAATTATTACAAACAAAAATAGAAAATAAAAAGCCTATAAATTAGTGGCTATATTTTAAAGTTCAAGTCAGTTTGACTATCTTTGTCATTAAATACAAATTCCATGGCTACATCTATAAAACTATCCAAAATCTCTAAAGTTGAATTGCGCGACTGCTGGTCAAATGAAGCTACAGACTTTACGCCATGGCTGGCAGAAGAAGAAAATCTTGCTCTTTTGGCAGATACTCTGGGAATGAATGAACTGGAAGTAAAAGGAAGGGAAGAACATGTTGGACCGTTCAGGGCTGACATCCTTTGTGTTGAATCTGGATCTGACAGACTGGTTCTGATAGAAAACCAACTTGAAAAGACCAACCATAACCACCTTGGCCAGATATTAACTTATGCAGCAGGACTCAATGCCGTCACAATTATATGGATAGCAGAGAGTTTCACTGAAGAACATAGAGCAGCCATAGACTGGCTTAATAGAATAACTGATAGTGAATTCAATTTTTTTGGTGTGGAAATTGGATTGATAAAAATAGGTGAAAGTGCTGCTGCACCAATGTTTAACGTTATAGCAAAGCCTAATGATTGGTCAAAAACGGTCCGTACAGCATCTTCTAAGGAAGTTTTGGATTCAAAGACCCCATCCGAAATTGCAAGATACGAATTTTGGACGGCATTTACTGACTATATGCTTAATAAACCATCCAAGTTATTCAGGCCACAATCACCGTCATACGATCATTGGATGAATATAGCTATAGGCAGAACAAATTTCAAGATTTGTCTTTTACTCAACAATCGTGAACAAAAGATTACTGTACAGTTATATATAGAAAATGATTGGGAAAAGAAGAACTTTGATATTCTTTTCAATTACAAGGATGAAGCTGAAAAGAAACTCGGTCCGCTTGATTGGCGACGTTTGGATGGTAAAAAGTCCTCTACAATAAATCTCTATAACAAATGCATATTTACTGATAAGGACAATCAAGAATCTCTTTTCCTTTGGTTTAAGGAAAACACTGAAAAATTCATTACTTTCTTCCAGCCTATCATCAGGGCTTTATAATGTTTTCTGTATTTTAACTACTATATCGAAATTACTATGTAAATATTTTTTATTGATTTGTCATATTTATATTATAATTGCCTATGTATAAGAAATCATATAAACTAGAACCTGTCTATATTAAATTTAATGATGATATTACAGGTATTCGCAAATCTGTAGAATACTATAATAATAACTTCAACAATGAATTAGCAAAAATAAAAAAATACTTCACAAATATAGAAGAAAACAAGTTGAATGATTATGAATTTGAAAAATTTAAAATCCAAGATGATTTACATATAAACCTGTCTAACACAATCATACATTTGTATAGAACCTTTGAAATAAGACTGAAAGAGTTATTTAAAGAGTATAATATTCAACCTAGAGGAATAATATATCAGCCATATCTTGAATTTATTAAAACAAATCTAAATATTGAACTTCCACACAATTTCGAAAATGACATCAATAAACTGAGAAAAATAAGAAATAAATATGTACATAATAATACAGATCCAGAAATTTCGAATGAAGAATTAACACAGTTCATTTTATATATGACAGAAAAAATAAGCACATTCTTTAATAGCATTATGGCAACCATGTATAAAACGTAAATTGACATAGTTTTTCACAAGCCATCTCTATTCATTATTTAGTTATTCAATAGGAAATGGCTTTACATTATCTACTTTATCATAATTACCTTCATTTGTCAAACGGTATTTTACCTTAATACTGACAATTGGATAATTGGATTTCTTAAAGAATAACTTTGGCACCCATATTGCAGTGAACAGTGAATTCTGATCTGCTTTATCGCCAAGCTTTTCTTTCATTTCTTCATTTAGCAACTCTGGATAATCAGAGATTTTTTCAAGTGATAACCATAAACCATATAATCCATCTTTATTCAACAAGTGCATTTTTTTCTGTTCTTCAAGTGATGGCTCATAAAATTCTAAAAATGGACGATCGTCGTATCTCATAACATAAATCATTTGAGAGAAGATTTCCGTACTACAATTCAACGAAAGAATTTTAATGTCTTTATATGAATATTTATGATTCTCCTCCTTCTTTAATTCTTTTATCACCCCAATATAGTAGTCAAAATAGACTCCGAAAGCAATTATATAATGACTATTGTTTAACCCAAGTTTATCTAAAGCATTAAATATATCTTCAGATGAAAGTTTATAGTCTGTTACACTATGTTCAGAGAAAAATGAGCTTGCAAACATATGCTGAAAGTTATTTAACATATATGACGACATACAACCTGCTATACCAGCATGGCTTATATCTGGATTAGCCACAAATGCTGTATTAGGGAATGGCATTGTCACAGAAGAATTAAGATTATAAAATTTGTCCTGTTTAAATCTTCCCCCCAATAGGTCACCATAAGGCGCCATTGCTTTTATAATATTTCCTGTTAATATATCTTCTTCGGATTTAACTTTATTTGCATCTAAAGGAAGTTTTTTTCTTAATTCCGCCATTTTGCTCAAAATATCTTCTTGCATGCACGAAACTAATTCATCAGGCTTCTTTAAGACAGCTCTATCATAAAGCTGAGCCTTTTCTTCAATTTCTTTTTCAAAAGAACTAAAATTTACAATTTTGAGTAATGTATTATCATCTTTTATTCTATCTATCCATCTTTTTAAAGTATTCAGATTTTCATTCAAAGTGGCTAAATCAGACAAATTATTAGGTAAAGCTCCTGTATTTAATACTGACTCGTATCCATAACTCCAACGTATAACATAAATACGATAAGCTAATAGTGCGAGATAGCAGTTAGCCGCACCTACAATTTTACCCTCGGTAATACCATGCATATTTGGCATCTGATATCTAGATTCGTAATAAAATGGATTAGTAAAGCTATTACGATTTATCCTATTAAAGGCTTCAATTATATCACTTAAAGTTGAAGGGACCAATGGATAAGATGGTGGCTCAGACTGTGTAAACGAAAGCATCAGTTCCAACAAACTGTATTTTCTCTGTTGAATAAGCATTGAACACAACATTATATGAAACTCTATAAAATCTTCACGTTGTTTTTTATTTTTTTCAATCTGATCATTAGTATATGACTTACCATCATCGTCGTAATGATATTGATATATAGGTTTCATGTAATAGTTTATTTTCTGCGAGGCCATTTTCCAATACTCCATTATCCACTCATCTTTATCATAGAAAATCTGTATTCGAAGATTTCTCCATAAATATCTATAAGTGGTTTCTGAAATTATAGAATCTGCCCAGATTAAGGAAGTCAAAATGGAGTTTCCATTATTAACAGATATAGGCTTATATTCTCCTTTACTTAAGAACTCATTTATGCGAGATATACCTTCATAAAAATACTGATCAAAAACAAGTTCCTTACCATTATTTTCTTTGTATACTCTTATTAAATAATCATACAGGAATTCATATACGCTTTGTACAAGCTTACTATCAGCTGATTTCAAAAGTTCGCAAGATAAGTCTACCCATTGTGTAAAATATTTAGATTCTTTCTCTTTTTTATTTTTATTTGCAGAATTCTTATAATCATTAATGATTGCCGTTCGTAGTTCTGAGATATTGTAATAGCATATAATTTTCGAAAATAGAAACAAAGCTGAAGAAAGTAATATTATTACGCCTAAACACTGTATTCCAATGATTATCCTGGAATGTGTATACCCATCCATTAGAAAAGGAAATAACACAGCCATCACAAGATTGAGAACTAAAGCAATTTTAAAAAACCTGAATGATAACTCACTCATAAATCGCTCTGATAACTTACTTGAACCAAATTTATCATCTATCTTTTCTATGCATCCTATTACTAAAGGGTATGATAAAGCGAAAAGAGTTGAAACAATGGATAATACTCCACTATATGTATAATTAACGAAATCAAACATAGAAATTATTTGTTTTTTAAAAGGATTTGCTTCTGAATCTTTAAAATAGATTTTGAATCATTATTTATCTGCTGTATATATACTTTGACTATAGAGTCATTAGATTTATTATCTAAATAACGTGAGTTCGAAATAAAATCAAAAAATAGCAAGTTGTCCGTCATTGACAAAC